>OCVV012885672.1_pt1 | contig 32778 bp, 26 predicted proteins | sample 1539721 | NCBI WGS metagenome assembly OCVV01 (sample SAMN02144230, study PRJEB22623) | gut metagenome | biome: sheep rumen | host: Ovis aries | place: New Zealand | reverse complement strand
TTCTGCCAGCGTATAGTAATATTTGCCATCGTAAAAAGTCTTGTAGTCACCATGGCGGATGTGCACTCCCACCACGATGTCGGCTTCTTGACGAATAGCAGTAATCATAGCCGATGCTTTCTCCATAATCTCTTCGCGAGGACGGAAAATATGTTGCAGTTCTGTCTTCGTCTGGGCGAGATAGCGGGTGTCGTCCATCGTGAACCATCCCTTCTTAAATCCCAGGAATTTGAAAATCCTGTCCCACACCTTATTATGAGTAACCTTCCACGTCAGGTGTTTATACCATCCCCATCCCTTAGGCAGACGCAGGAACCACGGCTGCCATAGGGGATAGTAGATGAAAGGCGCATGCAGCAGGTGGGGGAAGTCCTCGATGGTCCAATCATAAAAGATAATCACCATCCGTCTCTTTTCAGCTACACAGCGAGCCACGCTGGTGACATAAGTCCACAGGCGGTTACAGGTCTGTCCGGGTGCATCGCAGATTACTCTCATCTCTTTTATTGCAAATATAAGGATTATATTTATATTATGTAAGAAAGAGTCAATCTTTTTGAGATTCTTTAACGCACGTGGATACTATCGAATAATCTTTTTCCCGTTATGGATGTAGACTCCCTTATTTTGAGGATTGTTTATTTTAGTTCCTTTTATGGTATACCAGTTATTATCGCTTTTCTGTTCTTTTATAGTTCTGATAGCTGTAGCATCTCCAATTTCGATAGAAAGTGAACGGCTAGCAGCAGATAAGTTGCTGCCAGGAAGATAAACACAGTTGGTCGTTCCTCCAGCCCACAGCACGAACTCATTGCCTTTCAATACATAATCGGTGTACGCAGTTGGTTGTCCGTATTTCAGTAGGTTCGTTGCAATAGTGCTTGTTCCTCCTGTATAGGCAGCACCAGTTTTTGTACCATCTGTTGTGTTCTCGTTGCGCATCAGTAGCACAGGGGTGTTGGCAGGCACGTAATTAATGCTTGCAACTGTCACGGTATTGCCGCTGACGGCAGTTACAACATAGGCAGTTAACCCTTCAGGGGTTACATAATCGGCAGTACCATTGTAAGAAGCCCAATTTTGTCCTTCACTTAAAGTAACACTCATCCCATTAATGATACTGAATGTGTGGGTGTGTCCTGTAGTTGGCAGCTTGTAGTTGCCATTGTCCAAAGAAGCCGCTGTAGCTGTATATTCGCCAACGTTAGTTTGAGCACCACTGACCGTCACCGTGCAAACATCTTCATTGCAAAGACCAGTAGCCGTTGCCGTAGGAACATGAGCCTCACCATCGTAAGTGAAGGTGAATGGCTCATTCCAAGTAATACCCACTTCTTTTGGTGTAATCGTAAAGGCGTTCTCTTTGGTGACAGACCCCTTATAGTGCCCTGTGCCTTGAATCGTTACATTGTATGAGCCCACATTCGTTCCACTATTTTCCGTAATGGTATAATTAGTGAAGGCATTGCCACCCAGTGTCACACTGATGGCCTCTGTAGATTGTGCGGCACCATTATAGACCTTTGAGTTGTCTGTTACGGTGATGACGGCTCCAGTGATAGAGGTACATTCGGTGAATGTAGCTGTGACATAGGCACCATAGCCTTCAGGCAGAGAGAATGTGTAGGTTCCCTTTCCAGCATCATCAACTGTGCCTTCACTTACAGAAAGATTGTCAGCGATAGCAGGTCCTGCAGAACGCAGAGAACGGCTATCTGCCGTCGTCGTGGTTTTCTGTACTTTGATATCTTCTGCTGTGATGTAATAGCCCTCAGCAGGTGTTACGGTCAGCGTGACAGTAGCAGCCCCAGTGGGATTAGCATTGTCAACAGTGATAGTTCCATTCGTAAGACTGGCAATTACAACCCTGTCGTCAGCCGATGCCTTGATACTCACTAGAACGAGTGTAAACAAAACAAAATACCGTAGAATCTGTTTCATTGTTTTTCCCTATTTTATTATTATCTTTCTTCTGTTATGTATATATAGTCCATTCTTCTTGGGCTTTTCGTCGGCGGGAATGCCTTGGAGGTTATACCATTTGGTGGTTGTCAGCCCTTCCGTCTTAATCTGGGGAACTGTTGTGACATTATCTCCTATCGTTAGCACACGACTTCCGCTGATACTGCCACCAGGAAGATAACAACGATGAGGAGCAAGGGAACCGCCACCCCACAGCACAAAGGCATTGTTTTGCAATACATAGTTCGTATAGGAAGTAGGTGTACCTGCCCTTAACAAGTTTCCTTCGGTGTTAACATCCTCGATGAGGCCCGACTCACTGGTCAGTATCGCAGCCTCATTCGCATTTGTTCTTTTCAGCAAAACACCTGTATGGGCTGGGATTGCGTCTATCTCACTGACGGTAACGTTGCCATTATCCACGTCAGTGGCAATATAGGCCTCAGTTCCTGTGGGTTTAGCATAGTCGTAATCGCCATACCAAGAAGCCCATTGTTGTCCGGCTCGCATATCAATACTCAACGGAGCTGGTATTTCCTGGATATAGATGTAGTCAATCCAGTTTTGGGAATTGCTATTGGGTTTGTCACAAGAGACAGACAAAGTCTTTTCTTCATTAAGTGTGAAAATAGGAGATTCGTATTGGTTGATGGCATAATTTCCTCCTGCAACTGAATTATAATGGGTATGCAATGTCTCGTCATTCAGTTTGAAGGTATAAGTTGCGGAATTGGTAGTACCCAGTCCTGCAAATATCTTATATTCTCCTGCTGGAAGGGTAGTGACTGACACTCCTGTTCCAACTGCGCCACATTTTCCCATGGAACCCAGCGACAGGGCATAATACTCGCCTTTACCATAATCAGGTGAGGCAGGCTCAAATGTCCAACTCCTTGTTCCTTCAATATCCTCTCCTTCCTGGTAGAATACTACATTCGTTGCCAATGGTGAATATTCTATCGTCTCATCGATATTCTTATTTGCCAAGGTGAAGGTCAATTGTTTGCCGTAATGTAATTCTTTGATGTCAGTGCTATTGGGTGCTGTCTCATAGAGATTCTTTCCTTTGAGAATGTATCGTGGATACATGAAACGGTAGTTTTTATCAGCCACCTGTCCAGAGAAGGTCGTATTTGCCAGTTCATCCCCGAGGTTAGACGTTGCCCTCAGCGTAAAGTCCGACTTGACAGTAATGGTCAAGTCATCGGAAAGACCAGTCTTTCCTCCGTTCTCCGTGTTGTCTGTAGCCTCAGCAGTGAAGACGACATCGCCCACTTGACTTGGCGTAAAGGTATAGAAGCAAGTGTTTGGAGATTCTTCTGTACTCTGGGCGACAATCTGGTCATTAGAGTCTTTGATGACCGTCCGGGCAATTGACGCTGATCCTTTTGCTGTTGCCGTGGCGGTGATGGTGACAGTCTTGTTGCTGTCGTCGGTCATGTCTACCGTTGCTGTTGCCGTTGTCAGTTCCACATCGGGAGCAGACGAGTCATATTCACCTGTCTTAATCAGATAAAGGTAATCCACCCAGAAAGAGCCACCGCTGTTCACGGCTTCGATGGTCAAGGACTGATCGGTCTTCACCGTGATGCCCTCCTTGGTGTACTCCTTGATATATCCTGACACGTCTTCCGTGGTGAGTGAGAGGACGGTCTTGTCGCCGACCTTGAATGCAAACTGTGCCGTAGCAGAGGTGTGGGTGTCGCCGATAGCGGCTACGAGTGTGTACTTGCCGGGAGTGAGCGTTGTGGCGGTTACGGGACTTAAGATCTCTCCTGCGCCGCCGTTCGAGGCATACCTGAGAGCGTAGGCAATGCCGCTGTTGTTGTCAATCTTGCTGAAGTCCTCAGTGGCTATGGTCACGCCTTTGAGATCCTCACCCTCGCTGTAGAAGGTGACATTGTCGATGGTTGTAGCAGTATAATTAACGGTGACTTCCTGGTCTTTGCCTGACGGTGTGAATGCCCCTACGTAGTTGGCAATATGGTTGGTGCCCTGAATCTTGTTCGTGTTCTTGGCACTTTCGTACAGCGTCCCTTCGCTGAGGATATATCGGGGGTACTTGTAGTTCACCTCACTAGCCACGTCCGACGCCCCGGAAGTGAGGACAGTGCCGAAGGAGTTCTTCACCGTGTAGGAGTAGTTTGGCTCTTTGTCTAGGTTGGTTTGGTATTCATTCTTCTTTGTACCAGGCTTTAATAGGTTGATCAGATACTGAGCATCATCCTTGACGTAGGTGTTATGGAAATGGCTCCGATAGTAGTCGGTCAATTCCTCTATATAGGTGTAGATCTTATCCTCTAAGCCAAAGTTGATGGTATACTGTCCTGGGTTTTGCTGGTAACTGCCTGTTATGACATTATCAGAGAATGTGCAAGTAGTTCCACCAGTAACACCGGGAATATTGATAGTCAGTTCTCGAAACTGGTTCTTCTTGTATTGGGGTACTTTGACTTGGAAAGTCAGTGTGCCATTTGCATAATTTATATTCTCTATCTTAGCGTTGTTATAGAGATGGTAATACTCCCAGACCTCATCGGCACCCGCAACCCAGAACTGGTCTTTCTTTGCTGATGTTCCTGTCGTTTTATCAAGATCTTTTAAGAATGTAAGAATGTCATCGCCAATACCATGAGTGCCGCCGATGATAAATTTTGTACTATCGGCATTATTTATAGCATTGGTAAACTCTTCTTCATTATCTTGAAAGAAGATGCGTCTTGTGGTTTTATCTGGTTTGTTGGTACCAAATGTCGTCCAATCGGTTCCTGATGTCCAGTCACTGATAAGCGTATTCGTCATCTCTGGATGGGTGGCGTCTCCATTCTGGAAAATGTCCCAACAGATCTCGTCAGATTGTTTTCCTGCGTCAATGTATGTGTGATTACCTGTAGGTTCTACTAGGACTTTCAGACCGATGCCCACTTTCGATGCCCAGTCGTCACTTAACGCTTTGAAGCGTCCGGCAATGGTAGAGGCATCAGTGGTATATGCGTTATCTACATCATGCTGGGCAAAACTCCAACCCATTCGGATCATAGTTTTGGCATCACTGGCTTTTATCAGCGTGTAATTTGTGTTATTTACTTGGTGAGGCCAGATAGCACTTGTAGCGGTAAAGCGGCGCACTCCGCCAGTTCCATCAGAATAGGTCAGGGGCTGATGGGTATCTCTTTTGAGGGCTTGGACTTGTAGACCTGATTCTGCTTGGTTGTATGGTGTTTCCAAAAATCCATCCCCCATAGAAACGTGTCCATAGCCATTATTGGCATATACTGGATATCCATTGAAGAACGCCCAGTTTCTGACCAGTTCTCCTGCTCCCATATCATCACTGGTAATCACCAACGGACAGAGTTTGTTGTATTTTACTATGGCAAATTCAGGTTTCTTGTTTTCATCGTATGACGGCGCGTCAACGGTAATCGTCACGACATCATAAGTCACACCGTCAATTACCTTCGTCTCTTGGGAAAACGAGTGTGATGGCAAACTTATCAATAGCGTAAGAAGAACGTTGCGCCAAATAAACCTTAGATATGACACCCCTGTATGATACATTTGGGCGCAAAGTTATTGAATTTTTTTGTAATACCCAAAGGAAGATAATACTAATTTTTCTTTAATCATGAAAAAATAATCTGTCCTCTGTAATCGACTCCCACCTGGGGCTTCGCAGTAAGCTGATAGGCTATCAGTACAGCGAGATAATACGGGCCGTCTTCTCCGTTTTCTGCTGTGGTGGCGACTGCATGGAGGACCTCAACCTGTGTCTGAAGGATGTGCTTACCGAGCGTCCACATATGCGTGTTCCAAGTGCAGACACGGTGCTGCGCGGCATAGAGGAACTGGCAACGGAGAACATATCATACACGGCAGAAAAGACGGGCAACGTCTATGATTTCAACACGGCTGAGAAACTGAACCGGCTGCTCATCAAACTGTTGCTGGCCACAGGGCAGCTCACGGAGGGAGGCGAGTACGACGTTGATTTCGACCACCAGTTCCTTGAGGCGGAGAAGTATGATAGAGATTGCAGAGAAGATAGCCCAAGGCTATCCTCAGGTGCGAGTGGACCTGTATAACGTCAAAGGAAAAATCTATTTTGGTGAAATGACATTCTTTGCCTTCTCAGGTATGAACAACCATTTCACCATGGAATTCCAGCGGATGATTGGCGATAGAATCCAGCTGCCAAAGATTACTTATAGTCAGTATTTTAGTATAACTGCCAAATACCGCTTCATGGAATTTGGCCCGTTCTTTTCTCACCTCATTATGCATGTGCAGGATTAGATTCTTATACCCTCTTTGTGATAGTTTATAGGCGAGGCCGGCACCATTTTCATAATTACATGTCCTCCATTGAAAGACCGATTTTGGTGATGGTGTAATTCCTTAATTCTTTATTTAGAGTCGCAACTTTATTGCCAAGTTCTGTCGGGGTGAATTTTTTCTTTTGTCTTTTGACTTCTGCAATGACGGCTGTCTTGTCAATGTCATTTAAGGCTATCATGTCTATTTCGTTTTGTCCTTTACGATCCCAGTAGTTGCCTATTGATGTCACTCGTTCTTCCTCCATCCATTTCTGACGGAAATATTGTTCAAGCACAAAGCCTGTATATTGTTCATATCCTTTCTCAACAATTTCAAGTAGAAGGTCATTACGTTCCATCTCAACAAGTGCCTGATTTTGCATGATAAAGCGAAACCAGAAACGCAGGAAACAGTCATCCAACTGCCATCGTGAGTTTCTGCTGTTTGGCTTACTAAACATGGGCAGTTTGCGGCTAATATAACTATAGTCTTTTTCTAAGTTGTCAAGGTATGCTCCAGTGTTCTTACCAATAACTCCATCAATCTCACTCTGTGTTGTCATTCCCGATGCTATTAACTGGAGAATACTCAGATAGTTGGTGTAGTCTTTGCCAAATTCAGACATAATGAGTTCCGTACCCTCAGAGAGATATGGTGACCCTGTCTGAGTAACCCATTTTAGCATCTTCGACTTGGTGGTTGCTTTGGCATCCATCAGCCATGCAACATATTTTGCCACCCCTCCAGTCAGTGCATAAAGACAGAGCAGATCCTCAGATGTGTATTGGGGATTGTGGTCATGAAGGATTTGCTTAAGCACACTAATGTGAAAAGGCTGCATATTAAGGCGGCAGTCTTGGCGACCGTAGAGTGGTTCGTCCTCGTTGTCGAAGATATTGTGCATCATGTGATATATACTGCCACATGCCACCATGTTGATTTTGGTCTTTTCATGATAGCGATCCCAGAGATCTTGAATATGGCTGGGAATCGCAGGATTCACCTTTAGGAAATTTTGGAATTCATCGAATACTAGTGTAAAATGGTGTTGTGTTCCATATCGTAGCAGTTCTTCAAAGAACTGAGCAAAGGTTTCCATACGACCGAATATTTGCAATCCAAGAGAAAGCATAGCAGTCTCCTGAAATTTTCCTATCAAAACACGCTCGTTATCTTTTGAGACATAGAGGTATAGCAAGGGCTGTCCGTCATTCTCAGCACTCTTAGTCAGTAGAGTGGTCTTTCCGATACGCCTCCGCCCTATAAGAACCGTTAGTCTGCCGCATTCTGCGGTCTGTTTCCAGTTCGTCTGGAGTATATCCAATTCCTTGTTCCTGTCGTAGAACCTCATATAGTAATAGCCGTTAATTTAATGCGTATTAAAATAATGTCGGTTGCAAAGATACAAAGAATATGTGAATTATGCAAGTTTATGTGACTTATTTCGTCTTACTTAATCCTAATTTATATATCATACGATTATAACTAAAACAGATAATGGAGATTATTGCGGTTATTGCGTATCTTTTATTTCTTCCATATCTTCAACGTATATGAGGTCAAACTCTTTGCCTATATATGACTTGGCTTGTCGCAGGGGAAAGTTTAAAGGAACGAAAGCTATTTTTACACCGAATAGTTTCTTGAGCACTCTGAGTTTAAGGATGTCTGCATGAGAGTGGGCTGATGAGGTAATCCATTCTATTCGTTCTCCACATCTGATACTATAATAGAAATAATGCAGAATGCTTTTTTTGTCCATGCCCAGCATTGCGTGGTAGCCCTGTCTTTTTAGTAAACTATAGCGCTGCCAGGAGAAAGCTTCAACGATGAGTCGACTTTTATCCTGAGTAAAGAATTTGTTTAGTATATTGGGATCGTCAATTTTGTCAGTTACCAACGTAAATGGTTGCTCCTTACGTATTTGCAGTGCATCTTGAAGGGAGAGGGGAGTATATTTGCCTAGTATCTTACGATTTAAGAATGATCTGTTAGAAATTGTATCAACACAGTCGTGTGAACAGACAACCACACCGTCAATAGTCTGCTGAAGGTCGAGTTCTATATAGGCAAATTGCTGCAGTAGAGAATGCTGCAAGGCTTCTTGGCTATTGGTATAGGTGTGACCGTCAATAGAGCCTGCAGCATGGGCAATATAGTAGCGTGGGTCTGTCAGATTTACAACATTGTCAATGGGTGAAAGACAATATATAACTAGCCCCAATGACAATATTGCCATTAGTAAACTAATGCGAGTTAGATGAAAGGCGCATGAAGCAGATGAGGGAAATCTTCAATCGTCCAGTCGTAGAAGATAATCATCATCTTCCGTTTGGCAACACATTGGGCAATGGAAGTAAGATAGGTCCAAAGCCTGTTGCAGGTCTGTCCTGGTGCATCACAGATTACTCTCATAAAAATGGAAATGTTTATAGATAGAAGGTGTGCGCGCTACAAAGTATTTCATGCCTCTGGTGAGGATGAGGAGAGTGAGGAAATAGCCCAATAGCAAGGGGATGTAAAGGATGAATCCATAACCTGTGAGATTCAGGAGATTGGTGACTTCGTGTTCTATGACCAGATAACGAACACAGAGTGTGATAGCCAAGAAGAAAGTGAAAATAGCGTAATAGGGAATCATGCCGCGCCAATATACAGATACGCTTTTCTTCAATCCTTTTGAGAATAAGAAATAGGGCTTCCAGAACATGGCAATGAAAAAGACGCTGATTATTTTTCCTAACAGGATACCGACGATGCCATAAAATGGAGCCAGACAGAGGGTGATAGTGAGGTTGAGAATCAATTCAGCCCATGCAGCCCAAACGTCGGAGAAAAGTCCATGGGCAGAGATAAACATTTCAACGACACCACGTGAAAGAAAGATGAAGACGTTGAAGAGTAGAAGGTAGAGAATTAAATCACTCAGGCGGTATCGTGCTCCAAACCAGAAGGTGATAAATGGTTGCACAAAGAGCAGTAGCCCGAATACAACGATACCTACAATCAGAAAACGTATGGCTGTCAGTTCCCAAAACACTTTCATCGTATTTTGTTCGTTGCCTTCAGCCACCAGATTGCCAATGCCCGCATTCATCCCGTCGCTGAGGATGTTGACGAGGAAATTAAGTTTGCTGGTGATAATGGTGTAGTTGCCGTAGAAAGCCACTTGGACAACAGAGACAAAGGTGCCCACAAGAATTTCATCACTGCGATACAGAATGAAATCCTTGATGCGTTGAACGAATATCTGTCGGGTCTTGCGAAGTACCTCAGGATATTTCTTCAGATTGGCTTTGCCTTCAGAAAGACTGATACGGAGCCAAGGATACATCTGACGGATGCGGATGTTGAAAACAATGATGCCGATGACCGTAAATATCAATCCGACAGCTACCCATAGATAGAGATTGCGATAGTAATAAGCCAAAAATATCTGTGTAATACTCTGCACAATACCGATGGTCTGGAAATAGGCATTGACCATGTATTGCTTTTGATTGGCACCTACCAACAGTTGCTTATAGTTGAAAATATAGCCAGCAGACGAGGACGCGAGAAATGAATAAAAAGCAAAATAAACTAAGGGAAGGCCGACGGTGAGATGACCAAACCACCATGGGAAAAATAAACTGACAGCAATTCCAATGCCTGCAATGATGAATCCAATGGAGCGATAGAGATATGCCAGCATGGACATGATTTCATTGATTTTCTCATGATTGTCCTCTTGGAGTGGTTTGTACAGGAAGTAAACAATACTGGTTCCGATACCTAATTCGGCTACGGAGAGGAAACTCATAATATTCATGAGCATTCCTGTCAAACCAATAAATTCAGCCCCTAAGCAATCGAGAAACACTTTACGGGAAAAGAAGGCAAGCAACAATGAGCAGACATAGAAAAACATGCCCACCTTGATATTCATAACGCTTCTATGTACTCGTTCACTCATTCTCCGTGTGTTGTATGTAGGAAGTCTTTATTATTCTTATTCAGACGGAATAGGTTTTTCAGCATCTTGAGGGCCAGTCGTGGAAAACTGGTAAGCTTTCCAAAGACTGTGCTGTTGCGCATTCGTGCGGGAATGGCAATATATAGGGATATACATAATACTAAGAAGAGTGCCCACCATTTAATGCTCCATACAGGAGCGAGCAACAGCATGATGAGGCTGAAGATTGGTATCAGTACTAATAGGATAGAACGAGGAATCAATGCCTGCTGAATGGTTTTGTCGATGTAATTGATGTTGCCTGTGGCTATGGCATGAGGGATGTTGGGCAACATGATGAGCAGGGTTTGCAACTGTCCGTTCAGCCAGCGGAGCCTTTGGCGTTCGAAATTGTCATGATTGCTGACTTTCTCGTCAAAAACGTGAATGTTCTCCTCGAATTTAATGTAAACTTTCTCTTGCAGCAGGTGAGACTCTAATTCACGGTCTTCTACGGCAGAATTGAGAAAATCGACATGATGCTTGAACCATTCGAAGGCGAAGCACATGCCGGAGCCGATCAAGGCGGAAGATAGTCCGACGGTATTGTGAGCTTTACGGAAAATGGTGTTGTTGATTTCTTCACTGGCTCCGTCGAGTACTGCAATATTATTGTCGCTGTTTTTGGCACAGCGGTGGCACTGAATGGCCTGGTAGCCTTTTTGGCAAGAGGCATTCAGTTGTTCCAGGAAATCGGGCAATACCACATTGTCAGCATCTAAGATAACGACATAATCATAACTTTTTTCTGTATGCTGCATGGCATATTGTAATGCCCTTGCCTTGCTGCTTTTATCAAATGTGAGGGTGTGGAGTGTGATGGGTAGTTGACTTAGCTGTTGGTTGGTTTCATCTTTCATGTGGTCTGAAATAACCGCAACCTGAAATAAGTCTTTGGGATAATTCTGCTCCAGGAATTGTCTTACCGAGTGCTGAATGACAGCATCTTCTTTATAGGCGGGATAGAGAATAAGGAAGGACGATTGCTTGAGTTGGTAGGTGGAGTATTCCTTTTTCTTTCGATGGAAGACGGAAACCAAGGCAAAGAAGGCAACATAAACAACTGACAGTGCCATGATGCCCCATAGCACAATGTCAATGATATGTATTGTTGTCCACATCCTTATTTTTTCTTTTTCTTGTCTTTCTTTTTCTTGTCTTTCTTAGTGTAACGGCTGTCGATGTCAATCCGGTCCAAATAATCTGCAATACCTGATAGTCCAGGAATGGACTTCATCAGTATCAAAGGGGATTTGAAGAAAGTGGATTCCCAATGGTCATCTACCAAATAGTCAGGAGTGGCCAATGCGAAGATGAGCAGTGTAATAGCAAACAGTGCCCACCATTTGAATACCAACGACATATAGATAGCAGGCAGAATGAGCCCCATACCAATGATGATGACCATCATCAGCATACGAGGAATCATGAGCCATTGGATAATCTTGTCAAGCCAGTTGTAATTCTGGCTAAGAAGTGCACCCGGGAGATAATGAAGGTTGCGAATGGCTGCAAAGAACTGGGCTTTGATCCAAGTTCCTCGCTCGCGGTTGAATTTTTCAGCTGTTTCTTTCTTCTCATCGTAAACATAGATGTCATCGAAATAGTCTATATATACGTTTTGTCGTAACAACAGGGATTCGATTTCTTTCACTTCCCATTGAGATTTCAATTTAAAGACATTTTCCTTAAACCAGTTGAATTCTATTGCGTAGCCACCTCCACAAATACTTGCTGACAGTCCCATGGCAAGATGGCCGCGACGGAAGATGGAATTATTGATTTCCTCAAAGACAGAACCCATTCGTGCTGAGGTGCTATTTCTGTTACGAGAGACTCGGTGAGCTTGAATGGCCTTTGTACCTGCAGATTCAAACGCATCGTTCATTTGCGTTAGGAATTCTGTATCTACAACACTTCCACCATCCAAAACAATGGCAATATCGTAGATTTTGAACTGAGGCAAGTTGTTGATGGCCAATTGAAAGGCTTTGGCTTTGCTGCTTTTCTCAAAATTGGGCGTTAGCAGGGTGATGGGTTCTTGAGCCAATCGGAAATTGGTCATTTCGTCATTATGATCAGAAATAACTGTCACGTCAAATTGGCGTTGAGAATAGGATTGTGCCAAAATAGACTTGACCGTATAGATGACGTTGGGATTTTTATAAGCAGGTATCAGTATGATAAAGCGGTTCTGCTGTTTGGACTTGGGTACCTCGTTTTTATGGAAAAACAAAGATGCTATGGCGTAAATGAACATATAGAGCACCGCAAGAGTGACAATGCCGAATAATCCCCAGTCAATGATGTATAATATTAGCCAAAAATCCATATATCTTCTAATGTTTTATAAAATGTATAATTCCTTTAATTGTTGCTTTTGCCAGATCGAAACGTGCTTTACAGAGATATTTGAGAATGTCTCTCGTTGCAACGGCAATCATGAGATACGTGTATGTCATATATTTAGTTGCACCATGCATGTTGCGTTGAGCAAATATCAGCCTGTTGCGAGTGATATAGTAGGTCTTGAGCGGTGAGTGTTGCCCTGTTGCCTGACTTTCTTTGTGATAGACGGTACATGCTGGTTCGTACCAGATTTCATAGCCGGCGCGACGAATCATTTCTGACCAATCTAACTCTTCGTAATAGAGGAAATAGCATTCCGGCATGATGCCAGCTTTTTCAATAACTTCTCTTTTGACCATCATGGCAGCACCATGAGCGTATGGAGTGGGGTGGGCTGTGTCGTATTGTCCTTTGTCTTCTTCACCATAGCCAATAGAGTGATTTCGTAGAGTGATCTTAGATAGGGGAGTGTAGCCCGCATACTGAATAGGGTGATTCTCCCATGAAAATCGTATCTTCGGGCATACAGCGCCAATTTTGTTGGAGGATTCTAATCTGTCAATCAATGGTTGAAAAAGACTCATACCTCCTACTTCTAACTTCTGACTTCTTATAACCGTATCGTTGTTGAGGAAAAAGAGATACTTTCCATGGGCGGCCTTGATGCCCAGATTGTTGCCTCCGGCAAATCCTAAGTTCCTGTTACTTCGTATAACAGTGACTTGTGGATAGCGCAGTTCTATGTCAGTTGCTTCATCGTGAGTGGAGCCATTATCAACCACGATTACCTCTAATGTGGAATCGTTAAGAGGTAATGTGTCAATCAATTCACAAGTATCTTTCAACCCGTTGTAATTGATGGTAATGATAGATAATAGCGTTTCAACTTTCAATTTTCAACTTGCTTACACTCTCGAAGCTTTTTTCTTCTCAAGTTTTAATCGTTCTCGTTCTTGCTGATCGGCAAACCGCTTCTCTTCTAATTCCACCCATTCTTTTTCAATGTATGGAAGGATATAAACAATAGACAGGCCTCCGTAGAATATGAGCGCATTGGGAAACTGCATCAGAATCTGGTTAGCATAACCTCCTAATTGTATCGCGACAAAGGCACTCGTAAATCCTGCTCCTATACCCATCAAAGAGCGACTCTTTATTCGGAACATCGTAACGTAACAAGCACCGCCAAGCATCAAGAGCATCGTAATAATGAATGTGGTAATACCGATAGGTCCGGCATGTACCCAAATGTAAACATACTCTGAATCTGGTGGAATAGTGGATAGCTTCCTAAATTTATTGTTGGCAGGAACATTTTCGTAGTTAGTGCCAATTCCGATACCCCAGGGAGCGTCTTGAATATATTTCCGAATCGCTGCTTGGTTGATGGTACGTACGTTGGCAGAAGCATCGTTTTTATTAAATGCTGAACGCATGCGACGAATTTGTGCATTACCTTGTCCTATATTGGTAAAAGCAAGGAAGAAAATACCAATACCAGATAATATGAGTACAGATACTGCTATTTTAACTGATTTAGAAAGCACAACATATACCATGATACCTGCAAAAAGACAGGCTATGGCAGTACGTGTACCTGATGCAAACATACCCCAAACAATCAGTGCTGCTGTTATCATGAAGAAATAGCGATCTTTCTTAATCTTGGTCGTAATAGAAAATATGAAGAAAGCTACAGCTGCTGCTGCTGCATTACATCCATACGTGGCAGCATCATTGAAGGTAGAGAAATAACGCGTGATACCATTAACAAGGTGGGTGGCGCGACCAATGGTGTCCATCCAAACAGCTTCAGAATGGGTAAAACCGATTTTCTGTTGTTTCCAAGTCCAAAATACAGAGAAGAGACAGCAAATGGCCCAAACCCATAGGTATTGATGAAGTATTTTAGGCGTAGAAATGTAAAGGGAGAATACAATAAAGATATAGAGCAGTTGAAATGCCATCAGACGGGCTCCACTATACCAGTTGGCTACATTGATACCTAAATCGCAAGTATCATTGAAAACTTCAAGAGTGCAATACATACACCATGCAATCAGTGCATAAAGCATGAGATTGGCAGTACGCTCAAATTTTGGTTCTTCTCTTGCATCGACGATGGCTATACCGATTAGAAGCAGTTCCAATAATTCGTTATACAACGAAGTGGGAATACCATTGGGAAGCATTTGCTGCTTACCGAAAAACATAACGGTGTAATTGATGGCAAATAGTACCCAAAAAGCGGACATGCGCCAGGTGAAGGCAGCATAAATAGCTAAAACGATAAATGGAGCCATGCAGACCATAGCAAATGCACTAAAGCCAGCATTGACAAATTGGTAAATGGCTAAACCAAACAAGAGAAAGAGCAATAATGCTCTTCCTCTGTTTTCTTGCGTATATGTCGCAAAGCTTTTATTCATTTACTTAGCATGACTGTTCTCGGTAGCCGTCAGTCCTAATTGTGACATTCGATATACAAAGTTGTTAAACTTGGTATAAGGTGGCAACTGACCGACAAATTCTTCTACTGCATAACGGCTGGCTTCAGTCAAGTACATAAAGAGTGTGTCCTTATGTTCTTCATCCAGCATAGCCTCCACTTCCTTCAAAGCCTTCTGATCAACGTCCTTCCAGGTTCGGTTGGCACGTGTAACCATCAAATTAACTGTAGCCATATTCAGCAATGCGGGAGCAATGGAGTTCTCGTCCAAGTTAGGATACTCAATAATAGCAATTTCTTCTGGCAGTATATCAGGACAGAGATCCTTGATACCATTAGCCATGATAAATTTGCTGTCTTCAGCCAAGAAGTCTTCATCGTATGTCAAACGACGAACCTGTAGTCCGATTGAAATCCAGTAGTTCTCCAATTCTTGAGCCAAGAAACTCTTACCATTTCCTGAATCAGTAGAAATGAGATTCAATACGTTCTGTTGCCCTTCTCTAAACTTAGGTAGCAGAGACTTACTCAACTGACGGAGCGACATGTCGGCAATTGTCTTGTTGAAACGACGGTAACGAAGATTGCTTTCTTTAGGATAGCATCCCATGACGGGTATCTTGGTAATTCGCTCAGAGCGCATACGGTCACGCAGAGTGCGGTCGAGCAGTTCGATGATGAAGAAGTACAGTGCTGTTAACATAAATGTCAACAAGAAAGCTCCTAACAGAATCATCAGACGGTTGGTTGGCTGGGCGTTCAAAGGGAACATGGGCGGATTCAGCACACGGAGAGTCGCTGTTGACATCTGTAGATTCTTCTGACGCAGACGAGCTGCATTTAGCGCTTTCAGCATCTCCATATAGTTGCCTTCCACAAACGAGATATGACGATCTTTACGATCCAATGTGGCACCAATAGGAGAGTAAAAAAGATATTGCTTGTCAAGTTGTTCTTTCATGATATTTGTGGCTGACATTTCAGCTCTCGCTTTCTCCATCAGCAACATCTGCTCTAGCCATTTATCAATCATGTCTTTAGCTTTCACACCTGTTTCTGTACTATATGTGCCTGCTTCAATTTCATGAGTTAAGTCTTTTACACTATTCGTCGTGCTTTGAAGATCACGCTGTGCTTTCTGCATTTCCTCCTGCGCCTCGTTGTTCAAGTCACCTCCTTCTCCACTCATCAAACGGAGATTGGAAATACGGGACTGTAAACGAGAAATGTCTTTAATTTTGTCGGTAAACTGTTTGTTTGCTCGAATTACACGTGCTCGGTCACCTAACTGGCGTTCCAGATAGTCCATCAACGCCTTGGAAGTGGTGTAGTCCATCAGCTGCTGGTTGCGGAAATTCTGCTGTTGCATTTCCAGTACTGTCAACTGTTTGGTCTGTTCGCCGTAATTGACTATACGTTTGGAAACATTATAACGAATCAGATCATCCTCAGCACTGGTCAAGATACGATAGAGACGAGCAACCTCACGTTCAAAGAACTTGATGACATTACTTGTTTCACCGAAGCGAATCTGTTGGTAGTGACGGGCAAAGACCTCGTTCAGGATATCGAGTGTGTTGTAGGCGATGCCAGCATCATTGGCGGAATAGCCGATATCAATAATATCACTTCGATCCAACTGCAAAACTTTCAGTTTGGAAGTAATGTTGTTAATGCCAAAGTAGGGATGATAATTCAGCAAGCCAAAGATGTAGTTATCTTGAGAAGGCTTCTCGTATGCTTTTAAATTAGCGTACGTTGCCGATTCGCTATTATGATTTATCAATGCTTTCACATCAGCAGGAACGGAAGCATTCAGCTGACGGAAATGTTCGGCAGAGATATAGTTGTTATCTTTGTTAGGATTACCATACATCATGCAACGGGCAAACAAGCGTAGAGATACTTCACGAATGGTATTTTCCGTTGTGATAATCAACATCAGGTTGGTGATGTTGGTTTGCGGATTCCCACCAGCCACACCAGTACCTCCTTCAATGTTATAACCGGTAATCATACCCGTATAAATAGTGGTGTTGGTGTCGTACACTCGCTCCATATTACGGGTCATAAACCATGCAACTATCAGGGCAATGAGTGGTAAGATAACCAAATACCAACGAATCTTGTATAAAAACCTAACAATATATCTGAATAGATCCATAGTCTTAAATTTTAGCGGTTTCTGTTTCTACTACTTTTTTCGTATGCTCGAGCTGCTTTCGCAGATTGAGCAGCTTCTTTAGCGGTAATTCTATCGGATTTCTCCTTAGCAGCCTTTTCTGCTTTTTCCAACTGCTGAAAACGTTTTTCGTCAGCTTTAGCTTCTTTTGCTATCCTCTTTTCTAAAGCCTTGTTCTCTCGACGAATCTGTCTCTCAGACTTGTGGATAGTTCCGTCTAAGGTAACTTCTGTCGTGGCATTAGTGATGATAGGAGTACGAGATATGATTTCTAAGGTTAGAATGTCCGTCATAATCTCGGTTTGCAGCAACTGATATTGTTTAACAACATCCAACTCGTGAAGCTTAGTCCAGGCGTAGTCTTCAATGTCCATGTTACCTTGATGGAAGTCTTCCTGGTTCAATGCACCTGCACCTTGATAGGCTGCTGCACCTTCACTAGCTGTTTTCAAGGTGACTAAGGTGTTTGTGATTTTTGCATAAAGCGTACTGATTTGAAGTTTGAGGTCTTCATATTTGATGTCTTTCTCTAATTTGGCTTTTTCGGCCTCTAATCTTTTACGTTTAATACCTGGCGCATAGTCGAGAACATCCTCCAGTGGTAGGTTAATGTTAACACCAACGTTCCAGTATGATTGTTCTGTACCATTCTTTGATTCGAAAATAGGTACGAAATTCATGGTTCCTGTCTGGTTGTTTGTCATCTGACCATAGACATCCGTCTTACCATAGCTGTAACTGGCATGTGCACGGACATAAGAGAAAATATGTCTTTTTTGTTTGGCAATTTCAGCCTTAGCCAGTTGTTCGGCCTTCTCCATGGAAAGAATGCTGGGATTTTGCTTGGCATTCTCAAAGAGAACGGACAGTGGCGGAAGATGGAATGTTGAAAAGTTCAGTGAACTCTCATCACTCGAATCAAAGAAACCTGCACTGATACCACTGTCGTCTAAAGACTGGGCAAAAGACATCGTGCTAATGCCTAAAGCAGCGGGTAAGAGTAGTAACAAACGTTTTACTTTGTTCATAAGTGTATAAAGGTTAGGTGTCTTTAAATTATACGTTTTCTTTCTGCACAAAGGCAAAGAGAGTGCGGAAGATAATCTTCATGTCGAGCATGAAATTATAGGTCTGTCCGTAAGTGATATCCAACTGTTTGCGCTCTTCGGCTGACATGTTGCCACCTTTTCCGCGTTCTTCAACCTGCCAAAGTCCGGTAAGTCCAGCGGGAGCCATAAAGCGGTCGATACTGGTATCTGCAGTGAGTTTCTCTGCCTCATAGAGTGGGAGGGGACGGTTGCCAACAATTGACATGTCGCCCTTGAGGATGTTGAAGAGTTGAGGAAGTTCGTCAATACTGTATTTGCGGATGAATCGACCGACCTTGGTAATACGTGGGTCATTCTCAATCTTGACAAATGCGTTGTTGATATCTTCTTCCTTCTGCTTATTGAAATCGCTTTCAGCAACAACAAAGTCATCGCCAATCAGCATAATCTCTTCGTCACTAATCATCATCTCTGACTCCATTCCCATATCCAACATATCCTGTTCGGCTTCCTCGCCAAGGGGTGCTGTGATAGTCTTGTGCTCGTCCTCTTCTTCCTTCTCTGCATACTGATTATTTGTCTTGCTCAATTCTTTTAAACGTTCTTCGGCATCTGTATACATGCTGCGGAATTTCAGGAAGTCGAATATCGTATAGTTCGTTCCTACTCGTTTTGACTTGAACAAGACCGGACCTTTGCTCTCCAACTTGATGGCGATAGCTGTCAAGATGAAAATCGGAGAGAGGATGATAATGGCTAATCCTGAGAAGAAAATGTCGAAGAGACGCTTCCATACAGGAATCTTGAACTTCAGAATCTTGTATTTGGGCGCTTCATCATCGAACAGGATATTCTCACGATCGGAAATGAATTGGATTTTTTTGTTCAATGCCGTCACCGAGGCGTCTTTGTTGATAGTGTCGTTGACACCACACTTCATATAGACACCACGTTCTTCCTCCGTCATGTCGTCTGTCAGAAGAATGATGTAGACATTACGGCATTTCTTTCGGAGATAGGTGATTGCTGTAACGTCTTCACTACGGACATTACGCTCAAAAAAGACAATGAAATGCTCATTAGATACATGCGGAGTACAAACTTGAGCTGCATCCTTATAGGCATTCGTCATACGGACTAACTGTCCAGGAATGTATTTGAGCCTTTCTTGTGTCTTGGGATTGTTACCTAAGTAGACAACACCTATCATAATATATAATATGTATTAGTTAGGAAGGATCTTCTTGACTCGAATCTTTAATTCCATAGGATTAAAGGGCTTTACGATGTAATCGACAGCACCTATCTCCAATAAACGGATACGTTCGCTGGTAGAATCCTCACTGGATAGCATGATGACGGGAATATGGCGGAATAGCTCGTTCTGTTTGATCCACTCCAAAAAATCATCACCACGCATGCCAGGCATACGAATATCCGAAATAATGAGGTCAGGAGTGTTGCCTGCCTGCAACCACTTTACACCTTGTAAACCATCAGGCAACCATTGTACGTCATAGTCGCTCATCAAGTAGATAGAGAGTACTTTTGCAATCGTCTCTTTGTCGTCAAGTATTAGTATTTTCTTCTTCATATATGAATATAACTTAGTCCTCGGTTATGTTATTCTAATGTGCAAAGGTAAAAAATTATTTTTAATTGTAGTCAAATAATAATAAAAAAATGCGAAAAAAAAGGAAAAAAGTTGCAATTTAGAAAAAAAATAGAGAATTTTGGGGTCCAAAACGCGATTATTAATTATTCTAATTTATAAATTTATGGCAAATAGATACCTTTTAGGTTTTGATGTTGGCAGTTCATCTGTCAAGGCATCGTTGGTAAATGTTGAAACCGGTGTTTGTGCAGCAGCTGCATTTTTCCCAGAAAGAGAAGCTCCAATTACGGCGGTGAAGGCTGGATGGGCTGAGCAGGATCCACAGATGTGGTGGGATAATGCTAAGTTAGGCTTGAAGAAAATTATGTCGGAGACCGGTGCTAAAGGTGAGGATATTCTCGCCATCGGTATTTCTTATCAAATGCATGGATTGGTTTGTATAGATAAGGATTTGAAAGCTATACGTCCTGCGATTATCTGGTGTGACTCCCGTGCTGTACCTTATGGAGAGAAGGCTTTTAATGATTTGGGAGCAAACCTGTGTCTTACGCATTTGTTGAACTCTCCAGGTAACTTTACTGCAGCGAAGTTGGCATGGATTAAAGAGAACGAGCCCGAGACATATTCAAAGATATACAAGATTATGTTGCCTGGTGATTACATCGCCTTGCGTCTTTCTGGTACGCCTAATACTACTATTAGTGGACTGTCTGAAGGTATGTTCTGGGATTTCAAGAATAATCAGGTAGCAGACTTCCTTATGAAGTACTACGGTTTTGACAATTCTATGATAGCTGACATTGTCCCCACATTCGGTATTCAGAGCGAGGTTAGTGCAGAGGCTGCCGCCGAATTGGGCTTGAAAGCAGGTACACCTATTTCATATAGAGGTGGTGACCAGCCTAACAATGCCTTGTCGCTGAATGTGATGAACCCTGGCGAAATTGCAGCTACTGCTGGTACGTCTGGCGTTGTCTATGGTGTTTTGGGGGAGGTGAACTACGACAAGCAGAGTCGTGTGAATACCTTTGCGCATGTCAATCACACAGCCGATCAGACCCGTCTTGGTGTTCTTCTGTGTGTAAACGGAACTGGTATTCTGAATTCTTGGGTGCACCATCACATTACACCAAATGTTGATTATCCAGATATGAACCTCTTGGGTGCCCAGGTGCCCATTGGTAGTGATGGAGTAGTCGTTATGCCTTTCGGTAACGGTGCTGAGCGTATGTTGGAGAACCGTGAGGTAGGATGCCGTATCTATGGGCTTAATTTCAACAAGCATAGTGAGGCGAACATCATTCGTGCTGCTCAGGAGGGTATTGTATTCTCCTTCTGCTATGGTATCGATATCATGCGCCAGATGGGTATGGATATCCATACTATTCATGCCGGACGTGCAAACATGTTCAAATCAGCACTCTTCCGTGACACACTCTCATCTATTAGTGGAGCAGCTATCGATGTATATAAGACTGATGGAGCTGACGGTGCTGCTAAGGGTGCTGGTATGGGTATTGGTTTCTATCGCAATAGCGACGAAGCCTTTGCTTCACTCGACCTTTTTGCTCACGTGGAGCCCGATATGGCCCATCGCGAGGAATATCTGGCAGCCTATGCTCGCTGGAAAGAAATTCTGGAACAAATTCTTAAGTGATGAAATGAAAAGAGGAGCAATCGCTCCTCTTTTTTATTTGTAAACTTTCGCCTCCCTTTTTCCTTGTAGAACAGCAAGAGCATTCAGAGCGAGTGCTTCCATCTCGTTCTCGCCAGGGAAAACGTAAACAGGCGCAAGGAAACCAATACGCCGGCGAAGTTCCGAAACAATATAGTCGCTATGGGCCATACCGCCTGTAAGTAGGATCGCATCAATCTGTCCGCATAGCACAGCTGCTTCTGATGCTATTTGCTTAGCAGTATGATAAAGCATAGCATCAACAAGAATTTGGGCATTCTCGTCTCCCAGCCGAATCCTGTCGAGGATCTCTCGCATGTTGTTGGTCCCAAGATGGGCGGTGAGACCGGCGTGTCCGGCTATGCGTTTTAATAATTGCTGTTCTGTATATTTTCCGCTATAGCAAAGGCGAATCAGGTCGGCAGCAGGTAATGAACCTGCTCGTTCTGGTGAGAAAGGACCTTCACCATCTAATGCATTGTTGGCGTCTATAGCCCGTCCGTGTTCATGAGCGGCGATGGATATCCCACCGCCCAGGTGACAGATAATAAGATTGAGATCTTCGTATTCTTTGCCGATACCTCGGGCATATCGTCGGGCAATGGCACGTTGGTTGAGCGCGTGCCAAATGGCAATGCGGGGCATTAGAGGGCTCCCGCTGATGCGGGCCAAAGGAGATAGTTCGTCAACGACGCCAGGATCGGCAATAAAGGCTTTACACTTTATTTTTGCAGCAATCTCATGAGCAATCAGACAACCAAGATTACAAGCGTGATTATGCATCACACACCCATGTAGCGTGTCGTTCACCATTTGCTCGTTGATTTCATAAACGCCGCCTGCAATGGGCTTGACCAGTCCTCCTCGACCGATAATGGCATCAAAATCTAAGGGAATATCTGCTTGTTGGAGCTCATTGAGCACTAACTCTCTGCGGAAGTCCTGTTGCTCAGTAATGGCACCAAAAGAGGCTAATTCTTCGGCTGTATGCGGGATATTACGTAAAAGAATCGGCTTTTCGTTCTCATAAACGGCAATTTTTGTGGATGTAGAACCAGGATTGATGACGAGTATTTTCATAGGCTGACAAGGGCAAAGAGTATACTGTTATATTTGGCCTCTGTGGAATCTCCACGGGATGGTACAACGACAGGGCATTGGGTACCGCAAAGAACACCTGCGGTATGGGCACCGGCAAAGAGAGTCATTGACTTGTAGAAGGCATTACCAGCCTCAATGTCTGGCATAATGAGAACATCGGCTTCACCATTCAATACTGAAGAGATGCCTTTGGCTTTCAGAGCATGGAGCGAACAGGCTGATTTAACATCAAGAGGACCGTCAATTAAGCATGGTCCGAAAGTATTCATTTCAGCCATCTGTTTGATTTCTTGATAACCATCTACGAAAGGAAATTTCGGGCTTGGCTTCTCTGAACAATGTATCAATGCTATACGAGGTTCTTTGATGCCCATTTTCCTGCAAATGTCGGCTGCATAGCGAACCTGTTCTATGCGCTGTTCGTGGGTAGGATAGGGGATAACTGCAGCATCGCTGAAGAAAAGCAATTTGTGATAGGTGGGCATTTCGGCAACAGAGATGTGGGTTAGTACATGACCAGCCGGCAGCAGACCTTTCTCTTTATGAAGAATAGCTTTCAGCAGCAGGTCGGTGCCTATCAATCCTTTCATCAGGATATCTGCCTTGCCATCGTGTATCATCTGAACACCTTTTGCAGCAGCGTCTTCAGGCGTTTCCCCGTCAATGAAGAAAGTCGAGGCTATTCCTTCTTCCTCCACCTGGTGAAGAGCATCACAGGTGGCTTTGTCGTAAACACAAACTGCGGCTATGCGGTGCCTCTGCCCGCTTGCCATCAGTTCGTTTCTCATGTCGTTAAAGGTCTTAATCATTGGTTCTGGTTCTTGATTGTTGATAATAATTATTTTAAACTTTGCCTATACCATTCGAAGAGCTTTTGTACACCATCCTCTATCTCAACTTTGTGTGTCCATCCGAGAGAGTGGAGTTTGGTTACATCTATGAGTTTACGCATGGTGCCATCGGGCTTGGAGGTGTCAAATTCGACCTCACCTTCGAAGCCAACGGACTTTACTACAAGTTCGGAAAGTTCGCGAATGGTCAATTCCTTACCTGTACCTACATTGATATGACAGTTGCGGATTTCACCCAACGATGGGATGGCTCCGCCACGACCGGCAGAGTGATTGCGGTCAACTGCCCCGTCCGTACTGGCTCCATAGTGAACACTGCTATACTTTTCGATACCGATGATATCAGAGAAGTTGACATTCAAAAGGATATGCACAGAGGCATCTGCCATGTCTTCGCTCCAAAGGAATTCTCTTAGTGGGGTTCCTGTTCCCCAAAGCACTACCTTATTATTGTATATGCCGTATTTTGCTAAAACAGATAAGATGTCTTCGTGCGAAGCCTGACCAGTCACACCTTCGACTGGTCGTTTGTTCAGGTCAATGGCTATTTTGTCCCATTCGCCGTCATGAATGAGTTTTGCGAGATATACCTTACGCATCATGGCTGGCATGACATGTGAGTTCTCAAGATGGAAGTTGTCATTTGGTCCATAAAGATTGGTGGGCATAACAGCGATATAGTTCGTACCATATTGCAGGTTATAGCTCTCGCACATCTTCAGACCAGCAATCTTTGCAATGGCATATTCTTCGTTGGTGTATTCCAATGGTGACGTTAGCAGGCAGTCTTCCTTCATGGGCTGTGGTGCATTTTTAGGATAAATGCATGTGGAACCTAAAAAGAGAAGTTTCTTCACACCGTGTGCATACGATTCGGAGATGACATTGCATTGCATCTTCATATTTTGCATGATGAAGTCGGCGCGGTAAAGTGAGTTGGCCATGATACCGCCAACGAAAGCAGCTGCCAATACCACCGCATCGGGCTGTTCTTCGTCGAAAAACTGACGAACGGCGAGTTGATCAGTTAGATCTAACTCTTGATGGCTCCTACCCACAAGGTTAGAATATCCACGCTGTAGCAGATTGTTCCAAATGGCAGAACCTACCAGTCCGTGATGACCTGCAACGTATATTTTACTGTTTTTGTCTAACATTATTCTGGTAACTGCGCTTTAAGAAATAATTTTTTAACGAACTTCATGTCGTGCTGAACCATGATTCTTACCAAATCAGGGAATGACGTCTTTTGAGGATTCCATCCCAGTTTTGTCTTTGCTTTGGCAGGATTACCCAGCAACTGATCTACCTCGGCAGGGCGGAAGTATTTGGGATCTACTTCAACCAGTGGTTTGCCCGTTGCCTTATCGTATCCTTTTTCGTCAATACCGCTGCCGCGCCATTCCAGTTCGATGCCTGCTTCCTTGAAAGCCAAGGTCGCAAACTCTCTTACGGTATGGTATTCACCGGTGGCAATCACAAAGTCTTCAGGCTCAGGTTGCTGAAGAATGAGCCACATACATTCTATATAATCTTTGGCATATCCCCAGTCACGCAGAGAATTCAGATTGCCTAAATACAACTTGTCCTGATAACCTTGTGCTATGCGGGCGGCAGCCAGCGTGATTTTACGAGTCACAAAATTCTCGCCACGGCGTTCGCTCTCATGATTGAACAAGATGCCGTTGCAGCAGAACATCCCATATGACTCTCTGTAATTCTTCATAATCCAAAAGCCATAGAGTTTGGCTACAGCGTATGGCGAACGCGGATAGAACGGCGTTGTCTCACTCTGGGGTACTTCTTGCACCTTTCCGTATAGTTCAGAAGTCGATGCCTGATAAATCCTGCAAGTCTTTTCCAATCCGCATATGCGTACGGCTTCCAATAAGCGGAGCACACCAGAAGCATCAACATCGGCTGTGTATTCTGGAACGTCGAATGAAACTTTTACGTGACTTTGTGCTGCCAGATTGTATATTTCTGTCGGTCTGGTCTCACCGATAATTCGAATCAGCGACGATGAGTCGGTCATGTCAGCCCAATGCAGATTCACGAGGCGTTTCTTCTTCATGTCGCGCACCCATTCGTCCAAATACAGGTGTTCTATTCTTCCCGTATTGAAAGATGACGAACGGCGAAGGAGGCCATGAACCTCATAACCTTTCTCGATTAGAAACTCTGCCAGATAGGAACCGTCTTGTCCTGTGATGCCGGTAATTAGAGCAATTTTCTTGTTTTCCATCATAAAAATGTTATTTATCTTGTCCGCTGAATTGTTTGATGCGCTGTTCCTCGGATAATTTGCAAATCAATAAAGTATCGTTATTTTCTGCAACAATATATCCGTCCAGTCCCTGTACTACCACCTTCTTCTCCTGTGTGGCATGCACCATGCAGTTATGCGATTCTATCATAGTGATATCCTGTCCGATGCAGGCATTGCCATAAAGGTCCTGCTTCGTATTCTGCTGTAGTGATCCCCAGGTTCCAAGGTCACTCCAACCGAAGTCAGCTGGGCACACGAAAATTTCCTCGGCTTTCTCCATGATAGCATAGTCGACAGAGATGTTCTCGCATTCAGGGAACAGACGGTCAATTTCCGCTTGCTCTTTCTCTGTGCCGTAGATGGGAAGTAACGATTCAAAAATCTTTGCCATAGCTGGCTGGTAGATGCGGAATGCATTGACGATGGTAGAAACATTCCAGATGAAGATACCGGCATTCCAGAAATAGTTGTTCTTGCTGATATATTGCTTGGCAGTGTTCAAATCAGGCTTTTCGCGGAAAGAATCAACACGGAAAATTCCTTTGTTACGGAGTGAATTGCTGGATAGTGCAGCCTGAATATATCCGTAGCCTGTTTCCGGACGCGTCGGTTTCATACCCAGGGTGACAATAGCGTCACTGTCGCAGGTGAAATCCATACATTCAGAAACGATGCGACGGAATTCTGCTGTATTTAGTACGATATGGTCACTGGGCGATACCACGATATTTGCTTTAGGGTCGTTTGATTTGATACGCCAGCTAACGTAGGCAATACAAGGTGCTGTATTTCGACGGCAAGGTTCGCACAGGATGTGGTTGCGGGGCATTTCAGGCAACTGCTGCGATACGGTTTCTACATATTTCTGATTGGTGACCACCCAAATGTTTTCTTTTGGAATAATCGTGTCGAAACGGTCAACTGTCAGTTGAAGCAGGGTTTTCCCGACTCCCAATACATCTATAAACTGCTTGGGATTCTCTGCAGTGCTCATAGGCCAGAAGCGGCTTCCTACACCGCCTGCCATAATGACTAAATGGTTGTTTGTTCTTGCCATAAATTGATTGATTCTTTATAAGATGCGGCAAATATACAAAAAATATTCGAAATAAATCTAAAACTTACTTCCTTTTTCTCTTAAAATATGAACGTACAACAAAATACACGATTGCAACCACTACCAGTCCGATAATGACAATTTTAATGTATTCTGCATATTCACTGATTTTGTCATTCAGTTGCTCTTCTGGAACAATAGCGTGTAAATACCATCCGAGTGCCGCCAGAATACTATGCCAGACCCCAGCTCCAATAGTGGTATAGAGCAGGAACTTCCAGTAGTTCATTTTAGCCAGTCCGGCAGGGATGGATATCAGGTGACGAATACCCGGAATGAGGCGTCCCGTCAAGGTAGCTACAATTCCATGATCGTCAAAATACTTCTCACTTTTCTCTACTTTCTCCTGATTCAGCAGACACATCTTGCCCCACTTGCTATTGGCAAACCGATAGATGACAGGGCGCCCGACATAATATGCCACAACATAGTTGATGGACGCACCCAAGTCGGCTCCGATGGTGGCAAAGAGAATCACCAGCCACACATCGAGATTACCACCAGCTGCATGATAGGCAGCAGGAGTGACCACAAATTCGGAAGGTACGGGAACGACGGTACTCTCAAGAAGCATCAGAAAGAGAATAGTTCCGTAATTGAGATTGGAAAGTAGGGAGGATATAAAATTCATTTCTTCAATTTATTATACATGTATTGATAATAGTCTTTTGCAGCCATTTCTTCCGGGAAAAGATGTCCTAATACCTGGCGGGCTTCACGTGGATTACGCTCTACAGCCAGACGGAGATACATCAGGAATTCTTCAGTAAAGTTCAAATCCCAACAACAGAGTGCCATATAGGAGTAACCCTGATTGAAATCTTCATTGACAATGAGTGCAAAGAACTTCTTGAACATTTCGTAAGCTGCCTTCACGTATTTGTTATCGTAAAGGGATACCAATATGCGCAGAATCACCAGCGGGTCTTCTTCTGAACGTATCATGGCATTCTTGAATACTTCCTCAGCTTCGTGAATATGGTTGTGCTCAAGCAGGATATGTCCTTTCAGCACCAGCATGTCAATATGGTCGCAATCTAAATCACGAGTCCGTTCAATATAGTCCAAAGCTTCGTCCAACCGTCCCAGTGTACTGCAACAGAATGCTAATTCTTGGTATATCTGTGGAAGGAAGGGGGAATCGGCAGGGCTTATTTTCAGGGCTTGTAACAAAGTAGAGAAAGCCTCGTCATGCCGGTTCAGATTAACTAAGGAGGAACCCTTGTGCAACAGACTGAACTCGTCGGGTTGAACCAACTCTCCAAATCGGTCGTAATAGCGGATAGCTTCTTCGAAATTCCCTAATCGATACAGGGCATTGGCCTTGTTGAGCAGACTGTCTGCATCGTTAGGATCGATGGCAATGGCATATTCGCTACTGGTAACAGAACCGCTGAAGTCTTCGTTCATAAACTGGGCATTTGCCAATCCGTTCCAGTATCTCTTGGAATAGGGATCATGGTCCAGAAGTTCATTGAAGATACGTTCGCTGTCCTTGTATTTACCCAGTCCGAACAAAATGCGCGCCATCAGTTCCTTGAAGTCGTTGCTGCCATCTCCTTTTGTGCGCATCAGCCATTCATAGGCTTTGTCGCTCAATCCATAGTCAAAGTAAATATTGGCTATGTCATATACGAAATCTTGGTATTCTTCAGGGGGGACCGTTGCAAAATACTCCCGAAGATATTCATCAGCCTTCTCTACTTGATCTTTGGCTATAAGCAGTTCGGCTTGCATGTAATGATACTCCGGATCGTCTTGGTTCTCAATTTGCTCTATATATTCTACCGCAGAGTCATAGTCGCCTATGGCTAATGCTTCACGGGCTTTGAAAACATTCGGAAGTGTGGCGTTGGGATATAGCGACAGGGCATAGTCTATCACTTCGTCGGCCTGTTGGTCAATTCCCGTGAAGTGATAATAATCAGCGATATCAGCCAAGTCATCGGCATCCAGAAAAAGAGGATGCCCTGACCTGACTGATTCTTCGTAGCTTTCCAGCGTGTTTCTGAATTCCTCGCTGTCGAAATATTCGTCGCCGGTTTTCTTCATTTATTTGTTAATCTTCGCCCAAGTATCTTTGAGTCCCACAGTCTTGTTGAAGACGAGATGGGTTTCTGTTGACGTTTCATCAAGCGTGAAATAGCCGATACGCTGGAACTGCAGGAAATCACCCGGCTTTTTCTCCTTCAGATACTGTTCTACATAGCAGTTCTTGAGGGTGATGAGTGAGTCGGGATTAAGCAGTTCACGGAAGTCACGCTCGTCAGCTCCAGGATTCTCGACACTGAACAGTCGGTCATAGAGCCGAACCTCAGCAGGCAGACAGTGAGCCGTGCTAAGCCAGTGGAGGGTGCCTTTTACTTTGCGGTCGGCACCAGCCATGCCGCTCTTGCTCTCTGGGTCGTATTCTGCATAGATTTCTTCTATTTCGCCATCGGCATTCTTCTTGCAACCCGTACACATTATTATATATGCATTCTTCAGTCGAACCTCTTTGCCCGGTGTCATGCGGAAGAATTTCTTTGGAGCATCCTCCATGAAATCGTCACGTTCAATCCATAGCTCACGACTGAAGGTTATCGTATGTGTTCCGTCGGCTTCATTCTCTGGATTGTTGATGGCTGTCAGTTCCTCGGTTTTCCCTTCGGGGTAGTTGGTGATAACCAATTTGACAGGATTCAGTACAGCCGAAACACGACAGGCTTTCTTGTTCAGGTCGTCACGGACAGCAGCCTCCAATAATGCATAGTCATTCAGAGCATCGAATTTGGTGTATCCGATGGAGTCGATGAAGTTGCGAATACTTTGGGCGGAATAACCGCGACGGCGCATACCGCAGACGGTAGGCATACGAGGGTCATTCCAGCCGTCCACCAGTCCTTCGTCCACCAAAGCCTTCAACTTACGTTTCGACATCACCGTATAGGTGAGGTTCAGACGGTTGAACTCAATCTGACGGGGGCGATAGGCATGTTGGGCATCTTTCTCCTGCAGGAAGTCAACGAACTTGTCATACAGAGGACGATGTGGAACAAATTCCAGTGTGCAGATAGAGTGGGTGACACCTTCGAAGTAGTCGCTCTGTCCGTGGGCAAAATCATACATCGGATAGCAATGCCATTTTGTACCAGTACGATGATGAGGTATCTGTATGATGCGATAGATAATAGGATCGCGGAAGTGCATATTGGGGTTAGCCATATCGAGTTTCGCACGGAGCACCATCGAGCCCTCAACAGCCTCAGGGGTGTTCATCTGCTTGAACAGACGGAGATTTTCCTCAATGGGACGGTCACGGAACGGACTGGGCCGGCCAGGCTGTGTAGGCGTTCCTTTCTGTTCGGCAATCTGTTCTGAAGTCTGTTCGTCAACGTATGCAAGTCCTTTCTCAATAAGCCAGATGGCAAAATCCCAAAGTTTATCGAAATAGTCGGATGCATAATAAACATTTTCCCAGTGGAAGCCAAGCCACTTGATGTCGTTCATGATGTTTTCCACATATTCCGTATTCTCTTTGGTAGGATTCGTGTCGTCAAAGCGCAGATTGCATATTCCGCCAAACTTCTCAGCCACTCCAAAGTCCATGCAGATAGCTTTGGCATGTCCGATGTGTATGTATCCGTTTGGCTCTGGCGGGAAACGGGTTTGTATTCTTCCTCCGTTTTTACCATCGGCCAAATCTGCCTCTACCATTTGCTCTACGAAACTGAGACTTTTCTTCTCTTCGTTCTCAGTAGAAATCTTTTCCATTGTCATGTTCTTATTAAACGTTTAATTTTGCTTGCAAAGTTACACAGAATTCTTTAAATATAGCTATTTCGGAGTGATTTTTTGTTTCAAGATACAAAAACATGTTGTTTAACATATAAAATAATTTGCATAGATGTTAAAAAGACCGTACCTTTGCCATCGTTATCCTGAATACAATCTTTTTACCTTAAAAAGGACTAATACCGATTAAATTGCCCCTCGCTGTGAAGCAAGGAGCATTTTTTTTATTTGATACCTTTCTCGTTGAGGGCTTTCGTGTACTTGGCTGCATTCTTTAAATGCTCGGGATAGGTTTTGGCAAAGTTGTGTGTACCCGAGAAATCCTCTTTCGCACACATATAGAGATAGTCGTGATTGACATAGTTCAGTACGGCATCCGTCCCTTTGATGGACGCTATCTTGATAGGTCCGGGAGGCAGTCCCTCATGTACGTAGGTATTGTAAGGACTGTCCACCTTGAGCAATTTGTTGTATATGCGTTTCAGGGCAAAGTCCTTCAGGGCAAACTTGATGGTGGGGTCCGCCTGTAGGGGCATGTTTTCTTTTAAGCGATTCATGTACATGCCGGCTATCATGGGCTTTTCGGCATTATTGGCAGTCTCCTCGTCAATGATGGAGGCAAGAGTGGCAACTTCATTGGGCGTCAGTTGTATCTGTGCAGCTTTCGCCTTGCGGTCGGCATTCCAGAAACGGTCATGCTCTTTCTGCATGCGTTCCAGCAATCCGTCAATACTGATATTCCAATAGATGTCATACGTATTGGGAATAAACATGGCGGCAATGGTGCAGGTGTCATAGCCCAGTTTAGTGGTGACTTCCTGCGAGTAGAGTGCCGATGCAATAGTAGCCGAGTCAATCATCAGTCGTTTGCCGAGGACGGCAGCCAGTCGGTCCATGGTGCGTACCTCGGGGATGGTGAGGTGCAGACTCTCCTGCTGGCCGCTTCTCAGATGGCGGAAGATGGTGATAGCTCCCTCGCCGGGCTTAATGGCATATCGTCCTGTCTTGATATGATCTTCATAGCCTGCATGTCGCAGCAGGGTTTGCAGTCCTGCCATGGAGGTGGGCAAAGCGATTGGCTTGATTTTATTAATCACACTGTCCTGCGTGTCGTCCGCATCTATATATAAATAATGTGTCTCATCCAAAGTGGATACAGAACGGAAGAAAAAATAGAATGGCAGTGCTATCACCAGAATCACTCCGATGGTGGCAGGCACCAGATATTTCTTGGAATTTGTGATATTCATATAGGCATATTTCTTATTTTCGATGCAAAGATAATAAAAGTTTAGCGTTTATGGTTGATAGTTTAGAGTTTTTTTCGTACCTTTGCAAAAACTTAAAAACTTAAAGCCAAGATGAAGCTAAAATTCAGTATTCGGTATCGGACCGCGTGGGGTGAAAGCATTCATATCGCCATAGCCTATCATAGCCAGGACGGCACCGTGAAACGATATAATCTCATGATGCAAACCGACGATGGCGATTTGTGGACGCTTGAAACGGCAGCTCTTGAATCACGTCAGCATCCTCTTTCGCATATCGTCTATCAGTATCAGGTTGAAAACAGTAGTGGATTGGTCTTACGCCGTGAGTGGGATTTGGTTCCTCGTATCTACTATTTCGACACCTCTAAGGATTATCTGTTTCCTGACCAGTGGCGCGATATGCCGTTGCAGTCGCATCTGTACTCTAATGCCTATCTGACTGCTACTCACGGCTGTCGCGATGAGCATGTGGAACCGCTTCGCCTGCCTTTGTTCCGTCGTACCATTACATTCCGAGTGTCAGCTCCTCAGTTGCTGCCAGGGCAGTCGGTGGCTATTTGTGGCAGTCATCCTGCTATCGGCAGTTGGAATACGTCTCGCTATCTGCAGATGGAATATGCCGGTCAACACGAATGGATGCTGACAGTGAATGCCCTTGGCATGATATTCCCCTTGGAATATAAATATGTGGTTGTAGATAACGAAACGCATGCTTTCGTTGCCTGGGAAGAAGGCGATAATCGTGTGATAGACGGCCCTCAATCCGCAACCAATAATCAGGAGCCGATAGCCGATGGTCAGGT
>OCVV012828581.1_pt1 | contig 32790 bp, 35 predicted proteins | sample 1539721 | NCBI WGS metagenome assembly OCVV01 (sample SAMN02144230, study PRJEB22623) | gut metagenome | biome: sheep rumen | host: Ovis aries | place: New Zealand | reverse complement strand
GAAAAACATGACATGACAAAATCCTGGGCAACTTTTTGTTGCTCAGGAACTTATAAAGATTATGAAACTAAAGTGCTGCGGAATTTAGGCGTTGCTGAACCTTACTTTTATTGACTGTTATGGCTCCGATTTTAATGTCTGGATTCATACTTACTAATTCGCGTACCTTACTTGCGAAGAATTTCTTATTTTCCACACTCAAAGCACTTCCCTTCAATTCAGTTTTAGGGTCTGTATTAGTTTTTGTATAAACCTTGCGTACAATACGCTTTAATAAATGTTTCTTTTCATTTGGGCATACAACATAGGCTATAGTCAAATATCGACTTGAGCCACCATAACGATAAGTTTTATTGAGCACCCAGCCCAAATCGCCACTTTCATCCAAATATATATTTACTGCCATATATCAATAAAAAAAGGCAGACCCTAAAAGAGGTGTATTCCCAATACACTTATGACACTGATCACTCTTTTTTTAGGATTTACCTGCCTGTAGTTTGCAAATATAGTCACTTTTTTGTAATCTTCCAAATATTTCGAGGAAAAGTTTATGACAAATGTTTTTTATGTTAAAAATGTCTTTGAGGACTGACTCAATGGATGAGCCTTCGTTGTGGTTCAAGCGAGGGCTCGTTTGAACGACGACGAGGGCTCGCAGATTTGATAACGAGGGCTCGTTGTGTTAGTTAAGTTCCAATGAAAAGGAAAACGGCTCACTTACTTGATGTAAATGAGCCGTTGCGTAGTTTTTGTGGCTATGTATGATTGTTGCTTGTTGCTTGGCTTAGAGGTAGCCTTTGTACTTTCGCCAGATGTTGTGCCAGATGATGAAGAGGGGACGCCAGAAGATTTCGCTTGGATAGTAGAAGAGGAAACGGATGGAGCGTTGCTCGCGTCGCATGAACTGGACGAGGCGACTGTCTCCTTGCTTGAACTGCATCCGTGGGTCGTAGTGTCCTAAGTTGCCTGCCATCATGATTTCACTGAGCAGGAACTCGCCGTCTTTCTTGCTTGGCTGCATCAGTAGGTATTGGTTTTGTAGTCCGAATACTTCTTGCAGCACCCATTGTGTAGCTTTGCAGAATCGTGTCATGCCTAACATGCGGATGGTGGCAATGACTTTCTGTCGCATCTGCTCGTTCTGCATTGCGGGTTGAAGTAGGATGTAGTAGTAGTCGAGCAGTTGCTTGAGTCCGATGCCTTCGTAGAAGAGGTGTCGGTAGATGTGGAGCAGTATATAGACTGCGTTGAAATAGAGGGTGGGTGTGTGGATGGTTCCTGCGTCTTCGGGCAGTTCGGCGGTGTTGGCAAACTGTTCTGCTTTTTGTTCCTTGAACCAGTGTTGCAGTTTGCGGTTGGTGATGGGGTTGTACATCCACGATGGCATGAAATGGAGTTCCATTTCTACGTCCTTGAGTGGGTCGAAATCGACGTGGTGATAGACGATTTGCTTAGGTGTGACGAATTTCCGAACGTACTCGATGATTTTGTCTCTATCGCCATCTAACCAAAGGTCGATGTCGCCTGGTTGACGTCGGAGTGGCTGTGGATAGAGTGTGCTGATGCCTTGTCCTTTGATGACGGTGTTTGGGAATCCGTCGTTTTGGAATCGGTTGACGATGGAGACAAGTCGTTTGTTCTGGTGTCGGCATTTGTCTTCGACTTTCATCCCCAGTACAGACCATTTGATTTCGAGTTTTTTGGGTGGTCGTTGGTCTGCATCCAGATGTTCAATGCCGCTATAGAGAATGCCAGCGAGTCCTTGTTTGGTGGCAAGTTTCTGAAAGTCTTGCCATTCCTCTTCGCTTGGTGGAAGGTCGAATCGAGTCTTGTTTCCTAAAGCGATTTTCAGAAGGTCGAAGAATTTTTGCATGAACGGATGAAGGTGGTGGATTGAAGTTGATGGATGATGTATGCCGTGGTGACGGATGCGAAGAGTACGAAGAGTGTGAAGAGGCTCCAGTGGATGCCGAGTCGCTCTACAATCAAGACGTACATGCCTACGAAGAGTGCATGACTGAGGTAGATTTCGTAGGAAATGCTACCGAGGAAACTAAGAACGGGAAATGTTTTCTTGCCGATTGTATAGACGATGAAAACCAATGCGATGGGCAGTAGGTTTTGGATGCATCGGTAGGCGAAGGGTGTTTGGCTTTTTGCGTGAATGGCAAAAAGGAGCAGTATCAGGCAGGTGAAGATGAATGCTGTTGTGAGAGGCGAACGCTCGTAGAGAGATTTGATGTGGCGTTCGTAGTGGGCATAGAACATTCCGAGGATGACGGCGTAGGATGAGGCGTAATAGTGGGGTGCCCAATGCAGGATGTTCTCTACGACATGGATGAGTGCGAGAACGACAATGGTGTATATCCAGATTTTCCAAGTGATGGCACCTGGGCTTTGGTTGCGGGATAGGGAGAAGATGAGTTTGAAAAGTATGTAGAAAATGACGATGGCATAGACGTACCATGAGTAGCCTGGACCATGCAGGAGGTCGGCAAGGAGGGTGTCTGTTGTCAAATCGCCTTTGCCGAAGTTTTCTATCTCGATGAGGATGCTGGTGATGAGGAAGGCAGGAAGGAGTTTTTTGATTCGCTTGGTGAGGAATCCGTGTAGGTAGTCGTTGCCTTTAGTCTTGATGGAGGAGATGAGTCCGTAGCCTGTCAGGAAAAAGAATCCTGCGACAATCATGATGGACCATCCGTGTATTTCGTGTATGATGCTGGCGAGGATGGGGGTTTGGGGTTGGAGGAGGAGGGAGGTGTGGAAGGAGAGGATGCCCAAAGCCAAGGCTCCACGGAGTGGGAGGGTGTTCGACAGGTTGAAGGCATGGGCTGAGAATCCTTCTTTTGCTTGTGCTTGTGCAAGGGAGGAGGAGTAGATGAGGAGGAAGAGGATGAGGAGGGTGAGAAGAAGCATGGGCGGGATGGGGATAATGGGCTTAATGGGGATAATGGGGGGGAATGGGGACTATCGATATTTTATGATGTTCCAGATGTATTCGAGGTTGCCGATGAGATAGCGACGCCACATGCGCTTGGGCTGCTGGACGAGGCGGTAGAACCATTCGAGGTTGTTTTCTTGCATCCAATCGGGTGCGCGACGGACGGTGCCTGCGAAGAAATCGAACACTGCTCCGACGGTGCCTACATGACAATGGATGTTCATGTCGTTCCAATGGCTGTAGGTCCACTTCTCCTGCTTGGGTGCTGTCATTCCTATCCAGAGAAGGTCGGGGTTGGCTGAGTTGATGGCTTCAATCATCGCCTTGCTGTCTTCGTCGGAGAATTCGGGCTTGTAGGGTGGGGAATAGGTGGCTATGTCGAGATTGGGGTATTCTGTTGCTGCATTTTTCCGAATGAGGGAAAGTACATTTTCTGAACTGCCCAGGAACATGACAAGAGGTCGTTTTCTTCCCTCAACAGGTGTTTTCTGTTCGGTGTTGAGCTTGTTCATCTCATAGACGAAGAGGTCCCAGCCTGCGCACCGCTCCTTGGGGTTTGAAACAGACTTGATGAGTCGGCATGTCCATACGATGCTGCCTCCATCGGGAATGAGTGCGTCGCCATTGTTGAGGGCTTCAGCGAAGAGTGGGTCTTTCAATGCCATGTTGTAGGAATAGGCATTGATGGTGTTGATAAGCTTCTTGCCTTCGGGTATATTGGCTAATTGGGATTTTTGCTCCAATAGTTTTGCTTGACTTAGTCTGAACATTGCTCAGTGTGGATTTTTCTTTTGTTTGGTGTAGTAGAAGAAACTACTTAAATCGGATTTTGTCTTTGAATCTTCTCCAGCTTTGTTGCAGGAATCGGAATGCAAATTGGGAATGGTAGATTTTTTTTGCCTCGGATGTTGGTAGCAGGTCTTTCGCAATACCAAATCGGCGTAGATAAGTGTGGTCTGTAATGAGTCGCTGGTTGAAGGTCATTTTCACGTCGTTGTCGATGTTGCTGCGATGGATGACTTCAATCCAAATGGGGTTTGCTTGGTTTTCAATTGTCACGATATTCAGCCACGGATATCGTTTGAATATATGAAAATGGCTGAATCCCCACACTGTGAGCAGATGGGGATTCAGCCGTTCGTAATAGGTCATATAGTGGTTGTTGCGATAGGATACTTCCACGGCGATGTTGAGGTCCTCGTAGTATTGTACTCCATAACGGCAGAGGAACATGGTGTTGAATTTCGTGCGTTTGGGTGCTTCTTGAATCTTGAGGACGAAATCGTTGCGCAGGCAATCGTCGTTGTCGAGATAGGTGGTGAGAAGTTCCTCATCGTTGGGGTCGGAAAGTGCGAGCACTTTCATTTGGAAGAAACGGGGAAAGTTGTTGGTTTCTTCTTCGTTCAGAAAGAAAGGGAGGAAACCATCCCAGCGTTTTTGGTAGTCTGAGATTCGTTCTTTGTAGGCATCGGGCGTGTTTTTGTCGAAGAGGCAAATCCACTTGAAGTTTTTGCTTTTCTGTGCGAGAACCGAGGGAAGACAGTAGGTTTCGAACAGGCGGAAACGCTCTGCCAACCATTCGTCTGTCAGCACTTCATGCCCTGCTTTGTCGGTGTTCCAATGAAGACGCAGGTTGAATCGTGTGAGGATGAAGTGGTTCACAGAAGAGCTGTTTTTCCAGTGTTTTCAGAACTGAAGAATTGTTCCGCCCCAACTCAGTCCGACACCAAATCCTGCAATCATGACTCGATAGCCAGGCTTGATGATTTGCTGGTCGATGCAGTCCTTCAATCCGATGAGGATGGTGGATGAAACGGTGTTTCCTGTTTCAGCGAGGTTGATGTAGAATTTGTCCTTTGGCAGCAGACAGACTTTCCGAAGGGTGCTCAGCATGAATTGGTTGGCTTGGTGGAAGACGTAGTAGTCAATGTTGTCTTGCGCCGTTTGGTTTTTCTCCAACAATTCGTTGATGAGAGGTGGAACGGTGTCGAGGGTGAAGTTGAAGATGCCGCTACCGTTCATGTAGAGGTAGTCGTCGTATCGGGTGTGTCCGTCTTCGTCGATACTTGAAGTGCCTGTTTGCGTTCGTTGGCGTGCGCCGCCTGTTGCCACAATCAGTTTGTCGGCTCCGCTACCATCTGTGCCTAAGGAAAACTCTCCAATTTGTGCAAAACCTTCGGTGGAGATGAGGCAGGCTGCTGCTCCATCGCCGAAGATGGAACGGTTGCTCTTGTCGGAAGGATGAATGTACTTGTTGTAGGTTTCGGCAGTGAGCAGGAGTACGTTTTTGGCAATGCCTGCTGCGATGAGTCCCTTAGCCATAGCCATGCCATACACGCAGCCGGAACATCCTAAGTTGAAGTCCAAGGCACCAGCATGAGTGGGGATGCCCAAACGGTGCTGAAGCACACATGCCGTGGATGGGAGAAAATAGTCAGGACTCTGGGTGCAAAGCAGGATGAAGTCGATGGTGGAGGGAGAGACATTGTATTCTTGGAACAGCTTGAGTGCTGCTTTTTCTGCTAAATCTCCTGCTGTTTCCTGTTCGCTGGCAATGTGTCGGTTGTTGACTCCCACTTTTTTTGCGACTTTATCGACACTCCATTCTGGAAATTCCGCTACGAGTTGATCGTTGGTGACGATGCGTTCGGGAAGGTAGTATGATATTGCTTTGATGTATGCCATGAAGAGTGAAAAGTGAAGAGTGAAAAGTGAAAAATTAAAATTTAACTTTTTGCTTTATTATCTTGCTCCTCCAGTGATGTTGATGTGAGAACTCGTCACCCAAGAAGCAGCATCGGACAGCAGATAGATGGCAAGATTGGCGATGTCATCGGGTGTTCCATATCGTTTGAGAGGATAGGTCTGCTCATCTTTCCTCAATTCTTCTTCTGTCACTTCATCCTGCAAGATGAGTTTGGTCCACACCATAGCGGGACAGATGCAATTCACTCGTATTTTTCTTGGTGCCAGTTCGAGTGCCAGGCAATCGGCGTAGGAGAGGAGTGCTCCTTTGGATGCGCTATAGAGTCCGTGCCCAATGCTTGGAGAATTGGCTGCCATAGACGAAAGGAAGATGATGGAAGCTCCTGCTTTCACTTTCTTTTGCTTGAGGAGTTCGGTCTGAAGGAGGATGGGTGCCGAGAAGTTGGTTCCCATCACGAAACTGACATCTTCTTCTTCCATGAACTTGGCAGGCTTTCGGAAGTCGATTCCTGCGCAATGAACGATTCCATCGAGTTTTGGCAATCTGTCCATGATGTTCGCAACGTCGGCTTGTTGCGTGATGTCGCCTTCTGCTATTTGATGGTTGCCGTTGTCCAGTTCGCTCATCACGTCTTGGAGTCTTTCCTTGTTTCTGCCATTCAGAATGACGGATGCCCCCATTCTTGAGCAGTTGATGGCAATCTGCCGTCCAATGCCAGATGATGCTCCCGTGACGAATATGACTTTTCCTTCGAGTGTGAAGGGATTGAAAGAACTCATTATTTGGAGCTTAAAAGGTTGAAGAGGTCTTCGACGGTGACACAGGAACGAAGTTCAGAACCCGTGAGCGACTTGCCGTAGATGGTTTTAGCCATTGCAATGACGGACATGCCTGTGAGTGAACTCCACTCTTCGAGGTCGTGAAATGCTGTGCTTGCCTGGATTTCACTTGGGTCGGTGTCATCGAATTGTTCTGCAAAATTATTTACAAATTCTTCTAAGTTCATAAGATGTCTTTTATTTTAAATAGTTTTTGATGTCTTTAATTCTGTTGATGAAATACTTGTCGTAGTTCTTCTGGATGGTTTCGGCAGGCAGTCTTTCTTCTTCGGGATAGAGTGCCTTTTCGTGGGCAATGGTTTCTTCGGGTGTGAATTTGAATCCGATGACTTTTGCCGGATTGCCCAGGACGATGGCATAGGGAGGAATGGAATTGCGACAGACGGAACCTGCACCGACGATGGCTCCACGACCAACCGTTACTCCTTTGAGAAGAGTGACGTTGGCTGCAATCCACACGTCTTCTTCAATGACCACATCGTCGGCTTCTATAAAGTCGTTGGTGCTTCCTCTGTCCAAAAACCACTCACCTGGTTCGACAAGATGATTCTCTGTAACGACAGTCAATCCTTCAGCTGCTCCTGAATTCTTCTTCATGATGAACTTGGCACCAACGGCAATAATGAGTGCGCCAGAAAGGATGTGGGTTCTGTCGTACATATAGACATTCTCGATGCCTTTGATTCGGATGGGATAACGCACTCTTGCTGTTTTTGAGAAATAGCCGAATTTCCGCTTTGACACTTGGAAATAGCGATAATAGATGGATGTGAACTTGGCAAAAGTGTTGCTATATAGGATTGTGTTGTAGAGGCTCATCTTTGTTCAAGAATATTGAGAAGTTCGTCTTTCAGATGGCTGAGCGCATATCTTTCGAATTGCTGGTCGTAGTCGATGACCGTTGTTCTGTCGAGTTTCAATACATCTAACATACGTTGAGCAAATTCGTGTTCATCTCTGCTTCTCACCACATAACCATTTTTACCATCGTGAACCATTGTGCTTGCACTACTGAAATCTGTGACTACACAAGGAATGCCACAGGCACATGCTTCGACAAGAGTGGTGGACCATCCTTCGGTGAACGAACCCATGATGAAAGCATCGGAGCTGTTGAGGCGTGAGGCGATTTCGTTTGGCTTTTTCTTTCCTCTTAGCTCAATGCAATTGTCCATGTTGAGCTGATGGATGTAGTTGCGGATTTTTTGCTCGTCTTCTCCGTCTCCTATAAATATCAACTTGGAATTGTTGATTTTCTCGTGAACGATGCGGAAGGCATCAATCATGAGCTTCCATCCTTTGAACCAACCAAGTCTGCCAACGGTGACAAAGGTCTTGGCTTGATTATCTGCTGGTTCCTTTCTGTCAGGAAAATAGATGTCACCATCGAAACGTGTAGGAAATGAGATGATGTTCTCAACTTTTATAAGTCCTTTGCTTCTGTCTGCTAATCTTTTCCGAGCATCATCGTCGGCAGCTGCTAAGAGCCAACGAACTTTGGATGTTTTGGGCATGTAGAAGAACTTGTCGTAAAGCCATGTGAGTTTTCTTGCCCAAGGGTATCGTGATATGGAAAGCGGATTTTCTATGCCAGGAACAATGAAACAGGTTTTTGAAAGATTTTTCTGCGGAATCAGATAGACGGTTTCGGGTGTTTGCGTAAGGATGACATCGAAGGTGTGCCCTTTGAGAATTTTGTGGATATATTTATAGAGGTGGAAGCAGTTTGAGATTCTTTCAGGAATGAACGGACGCTTGGAACTCGGTGTGATGTGTGCCAAGGAGAAGTAGTTGAAGTTGATGCCAAAAAGTTCTTTCTTGGTCCACTTGCCCGTAGGGGTGTTGTTGTCGGTGGAAATACCAACCAGTTCCAAGTCATTTCCGAATGCTGGCAGAAGACTGCGGTAGAAAGACATGATTCCTCCTGTCGGGTAGTCAGTATAGTTGACATTGTCGATGACGAGTATTTTCATGTTAAGCTTCTGTTGCTGTTGGTTCCTCTACTTGTTTCTCATTCTCTTTTGCTTCAGCTTCAGCTAAGGCTTGCTGTTCAGCCTCCATCATCTTGAGCCTGCGCTGATTGTCGCGGAAGTAGAGTTCTTGGCGCATACACATGGCCATGAGCATGAAATAGCCCATACCTTTTCCTGAAAGATAGGACGTGTCAGCTGTTGCTTCCACGAAGATGGCAAACATGCAGAGAAGTGCTATCTTGTAGTATTTCAGTTCGGAAATTCGGTAGATTTCCTTGTAGCGCCGATACCAGAAAATGATGAAAAAGAAGACACCCACGATGCCGAATTGTGCCAATGTCGGGTAGAAAGCGTCGGCGATGAACCAGGGCTGGCTTGGCTGGAGTCCCCAAATTTCGTTCAGACCGTATTTGTAGTAGAGTTGTGGATAGAATTTTGCACAGGTGGCTGTCGCAAATGATGCCAATCCACTACCGAACGGGAAATAGTCTTTGAAAATAATCGTCACAGCGGTTCTATAGTATGCAGGACGAGCTTCCATGTCGGATGTGTATTCTGTTTGGAAACCGCTAATGTAGTATGCTTCGAATTTTTCCCAACTCACGATAATAGAAAAGGTTACAAGCAAAATGAGGATTGCATTAGTTCGTAAGGAGTTGAGTTCGAGTTTTTTTCTTAAGAAGAAAATAACGTAAAGTGCAACGACATACTCTCCGAAGAATTTGGATTTTCCTGAAATCAATCCAATGGATAGTATTAAGATGGTAATTCTTGTGGCGCGTTTTGAAGCAATATTGTGGTTCATATAATATAAAAGACCACACAACAAACTTGCCTGAGCAACAATAGGTGTTTCGACTCCTGCGTAAGTAGTTTGAACACCTGCACCATTTAGTCCGACGAAGATGAGCAGTCCGTAAACACCTACTTTTGTTATCTTATTGAGTTGCTGCTCATTTAGCTTAGGAGCCAACATGTAAGTGCTATAGAAGACTAAATATGGGCGAATTTGTTGTAGCAAGTCTTGGAAAATGCCTGAGAATACATTGGAATTGATGATAATAGAATAAAGAACGTAAAAAATCATAATGCCAATATAGGCTTTCAGTTCGTCTTTGATTCTTTTGCATTCCCTGGCTTTATTCATTTTCTGAAATGCAAAATAGACCAGCACCAGCGTCATGACCTCGTCGGTGATTTCTGGCAATCTATTGTAGAATAAGATGCAGGTCGGTATATATAAAATCCAAAGCCAAGTAAAAAACTTGTTGATTTGATTCATGTCTTAATTAGTTCTTAACTTTGTTGATGTATGCGAGAATACTTTCTGGAATAAAACGTCTTACCCATTTTTTGAAGCGATAGCCTTTGTTTTGCCATGTGGCAGCATAATGATGAATGGTTCGGGTGTTCTCGCTAATATGCAATTTGTCTGTTATGATATTGATGGGACAAAAAAACTCAGCAGGGTAGATGCTGATATTATCGATTGTTTGTATTCCAGGAACATGTTGAAGACCCCGCTGGATGAAGAAGTTGGTAGTGTGTCCCACGATAGTTGTGCTTAAATCGATGGTTCCATCTTTTTTTAGGAAATGCATCTGTGAATACATCTTTATCAGCTCACCGATGATTTCATTGCCTTGATTCATTCCAAGACCAAGTCCAGGAGCAACAGATAGACTGTCGTCATGCTCAAACCCCATGAAAGGACCTTTTGCTATGATGTCGTCGATGGGTCTGATGATTTCAACATCTGTGTCAAAATATAATCCACCATAATTGTATAGAATCCAAAAACGGGCAAAGTCGCTTACGAATGCATATTTTTTTGCTTGATATGCTTCTTGTGTGTATGGAATGATATTTACATCAAAGTTTTCTTCGTTCCATTCTTTGATTTCGTAATCGGGGAGATACTTTTTCCAAGAGTCTATGCATTTGATAGCAAGGGGTGGAAGAGGATTGTGTCCAAACCAGCAATAATGTATGATTTTGGGTATCATTCTTTTAGATTGTATAACCGATTGTTTTCAGCCAGTTCATAACCTCTTTCATTCGAAAAGTCCAATCGGCTTTGTTTTGAGCGGTTTCGTAGTTTTTATCAACAATCGGTTGATAGTCTTCAATGTTGTTGAGAATATGAAGCACTTGTTCTTCTGCGTGTTGTTTGTCGATGTCGATGACTGGATTGTACCCGATGAAATCTACTAATTCCTTTGGAGCTCGACCTATCATGACAATGCGTGACAACATACATTCCCAATAGCGTTGAGTTAATGTTTCGATATTTCCTGCAATTTCTGGTTGCGTGTCGCAGCGAGGAAAAGCTACCGTTAGTTTTGTGTCGGCAAGTGCAGAAAAGAGTGCTTCGTTGGTCTCGAACAGGCGTTTGCCAGTTTCGCCCTTCAGATGATTATAGTTTTGAGGTAATTGAACTTGAAATATCTTATTGTTTTTTCGCCCAAATTCCAATAAATCAATACTTCTGTTTTTTAATTCCTGTCCTTTGGTATAAAGCTTTGAGTCGATTCCTTCTGGTACGGACAGAATGTTCATCATGGGAAATCGCTCTTGCATGAGTTTGGCTGTTTGTGACGACGTGAAAATGGCTGTTTTTACTGAATTCTTTATGAACCATTGGCACGTGTTTTCAAAATAGATGGGCCAGCAATCCCAAATGAAAGGAATGATTTCATAGCGAGTGTAATCTGGAAAAGTATCGAAATTCAGACTGACAGGTTCTACAAATCGAAGTCTTGCTTCATTTTTTTTCTTTACGAATTGTGGCAGTTGATAATGGAATGCGAACCAATGAAGTATCCTGACGGGGTAATGTTCCTTAGCAATCTTACCATTGCATTTCTGCCAAGCCTCAAACGCTCCGTTCTTGAAGTTGATATGGTTGGGGTGTTGATATGGTTTAACTGCAATGACTTTTTTCATGAACGATTCGCTTGCGTATGTCGAGTTTATCTAACAGATGTGTCCTGGCATGATGGTCAGATTTCCAGTCTTTGCCACATTGATAATTCTTTCCTCAGAGAAGAAGTATAATTGTTTGTTGCCTTTGGGAAAGTTGAATTGAGGCTTTGCTTTTGGAATGTATGAGTCTCCAGTAAAAAGGTACTTACCAATTTGATATGTCAAACAACTCCAGTCGTGTCCTGGTGTTTCCATCACTTGTATGTTTTCTTCACCGATATTTAACTTTTGCCCTTCTGCTAAAATTTCAATGTTTTTATTTTCGTAAATGAAGTCTTGTATGCCTTCGTGATACCTTGACATATTCAGTTTGGGATTCTTCAATCCTTCGGCTCCGTGTTGTGATGTATATATAGGAAAATGGGAATACCGATGAGCCAATTCATTTAATCCGTAAATATGGTCGAAATGCGAATGGGTTAAAAAGACTCCTTTCAATTGCAGTTGGTGCTCGTCTATATAGTTCACGATGGGTGCTATATCCCCACAGTCAATAAGCAATGCTTCTTTTGTGATGCTATTGGAGAGAATATATGTGGCTGAATTGAATATGGTGTTTTTTATAATTTCCATTTCAGATTTCTACTATATCACTTATGTGGCAATTATAGAATGGTACGATAGCTGTAGCCCATGCCATTCCAACGCCAAAGGCGCTCAGCATCACTCTTTTTCTACCTTGCATTTGCTCTTTCAATTCGCTGATAATGGTCAATGGAATTGAAACTGATGAAGTGTTTCCGTATTTCTGAATGGTCCAAGGAATCTTTTCCTTGTCCAATTTCATCTTTTTTGCGATGTAATTGTTGATAAAGGCATTGGCTTGGTGAAAAACATAGTAGTCCAAGTCATGAATGTCTTCACCCGTTTTTTCCATGAGAAAACGTATGTCTTTTGGAACTTCTTTTATCACAAAATTGAAAACATCTGCACCATCCATGTGCCCCTGTTCGTCACTACGGATATTGCCATATTCATCAACGACCCTTTCTTGCAATGTTGAAACAGAACTCATGTTCCTATATCCACCAGCTGGAATCATGATGAGATTGCCGCGAGAACCATCACTGTTGATGGAGAAATGACTACTTTCGAATTGTTCATTTCTTTCGATGATGGCAGCGGCTCCTGCATCGCCGAAAATGAAAGCTTCTCTGCGGTCTTTTCGACTATACACTTTTGAACGAGTCTCTCCGTTCAGCAACAATGCTTTTTGGAATCCATTGTTTTGCATCATGGCATAGACAATGTTGAGGGCGCTAATAAATCCAGAGCAACCTAAACTGATATCAAATGCCATAGTTGACATGGGAAGCTGCAACCTGTCTTGTAGAAGAATCGATGTTGCTGGCATTCGATAGTCGGGGGTTTGGGAGAGGAATACTAACAAGTCTATCTCTTTTCTATCTATATTGTTGTCTGCAATCAATTTTTCTGCTGCAGCATAGCACAAGTCGGAAGAACATGTTTTTTCATCAACAAAACGTCGTTCATAAACACCGACCTTGTCAACAACCTTTTTCACTTCCTCTTCGGGCCAAATGTCCAAGTCGTAGTGATAGTTATCAATGACATGCCTTGGAACACAGGCAGCCATTGCCGTAATACCAACATTCTTAAATGAAGTGATTGCCATAAAAATATCAAACCATTTATACTTGTTCTTTCCACAGATAATGTTATCAAGCTTCTGTCTGTTGTTATTCTGTCATTCAGACAATATTTCCTTTAGGATAATGATGTCTAACGATTACTTTGATTAGAATAACGGGGAAATTCTGGAAGAGAAGATTTGTTATTGACTGATTATAAGATGAATGCAATACAAGGGCTATTTCAATGTGACACCTCCATCTATTACCAATGTGTGTCCTGTCACCCAAGATGATGCATCAGACAGGAGGTAGATGATGGCATGGGCGATGTCGATAGGCTTTCCAAATCTTCCTAAAGGATAGTGCTGCTCATTCTTTTTCAGGTCATCTTCAGTTATAACTCCTGCAGAAAGGATGTTTGTGTCCACAAAGCCTGGGTTGACACTATTGGAGCGAATTCCCTTTGATGCCATTTCCAGGGCGAATCCCTTCATGAATGCATTCAATCCTCCCTTGGATATTCCGTACATGGTGTTTCCGATGGTGGAAATCATGACACCGCCGATGGAAGATGTGAATACAACGGAACTGCCTTTGGTGAGCTTTTTCTTTTTGAGCAGACGTTGCACTAACAAAACAGGTCCAATCATGTTGGTGTTGAGTACATTCTGTAATTCGTCTTGGTTAATGAACTTTACGGGCATGGTCTTGACGATTCCAGCATTGAGAGAGACACCTGACAATTCAGGTAATTGATCGACTAAGCCAAAGACGCCATCCTGCGAGGAAAGGTCTGCTATTAAGATTTGATGGCTCTGTGCATCAGATGTATCCAGCTCATTGAATGTGGCTTTTAAACGTTCCTCATTTCGAGCTGTGATGATAACTGAAGCCCCCATCTTTGAACACTCTATAGCTGTTTGCCTTCCTATTCCAGATGAGGCTCCTGTTACCAGTATTGTTTTTCCTTTTAATGAATAAGGATTATAATTTAAACCCATTTCGATTCTGTGATTTCTTCTACTTCAACAAGTTCGGAAATGATGAAATTCTCGTCTGTTTCGAAGTAAACAGTACCCCATGACAGACCAACGCCAAATCCACAGCAAACGTACTTTCTTGCTTTCTTGCTTTGTTCGTGTAGTTCTGTTACGATAGTAATTGGTATGGAGGCACCATTCGTGTTTCCAAAATAGCGCATGGAAGATGGCACTTTGTTGATATCCAGCTTGAGTTTCTTAGTTATCATGTTGTTCATCTTCATGTTGGCTTGATGGAAAACGAAATAGTCCGCATCCTGGTAATTGAACTGATAGTGTTCTGCCAACTTCTTGACAGACTTCGGAGCTGTGGAAATGCCAAAGGCAAAGACATCCATGCCCTTCATGCGAGTTTGGAGTCGATGCATCGGCTTGCCGTCAACATCTTCGAGTTCCAGGGATTTCTCACTGAATTTGTTCCTGCTACCTCCATCGGGCATGATAATGGCATCATAGCCACTTCCATCAGTGCAAAGATGGAATTGGAAGCCTGGAGCGCCTTGGCAAGTCTCAATAGCTGTCACTGCTGTTCCTGAGCCGAAGAGCGGGTCTCTTTTTCCATAGTATCTCTTGCGTCCTTCGCCAACGATAAGAAGGGCTTTCGTAATTGTTCCTGCATTCATGAGTGAGGCAACTTGACTCAGTCCATATACCCACCCTGAACAACCTAATGTGCAATCAAGCGCATAGCATTCCTTAGGCAATCCCAGACGCTCTTGGATGATACAGGCAGTGCATGGAAGAATGTAGTCGGCTGATTGAGACACGAAGACGACAGCTGTGATTTCTGATTTGTCCCAATTCAGGTCTTCTATCAGTTTTTCCGCAGCTGCAACACCTAAATCAGATGCGCAGAGAGTGTTGGAAACTCGCCTTTCCTCTACTCCTGTTGTTGCAACAAATTCTTCTGGTGTGTATTCTGTAGAGAAGTTGTCTTCCTCAGTCGGATGAAAATTGCTTGCAATCTGTTTAGGAACGCCGGCACTCATGCCAGCGATCCTAACATTTTTGAATTCGAGAAAAGCCATGTTTATGCCTTGCTTTCAACGAGTTTGAATAAATCTTCAATCGTGTTTGAAGTGCGAATGTCTTCACCCTTCAATGTCACATCATATTCATCATCTACCATAGCTATGATAGAAAGAGCTGTTAATGATGACCATTCATCCAGCTGCTTGAATTCTGTTTCAGGGGTGAATTCTGATGCGTCGGTTTCGTCAAACTGGTCTGCGAAATTCTCAATAAATTCTTTTAATTCCATAATACTGATGTAATTTTTTTTGAGTGAATTTTTAAATTAATGTTTTTATATAATTATCAAAGTCTTCAATTTTTCTGGATGCTCCTCTCTTCAAGTATGTAATGTTTCGGTCTCGAATGTATCCTTCCATGATGACTTCTTGACCTGTTGCATTGTTGATGATGGTACATTCTGGTATTTTATACTTTTTATTGATGACAGAGCGTGCAGAAATGATGCAGTGATTGGGTGTTCTTGCTCCTTTTGTCACCAACACATCTGCACCTAACCAATTATATTCTCCAATGCGGATTGATTGACTTGGATTGAGATAACACTTACCAAAGATGTCAATGATTGGATGAAAATCGGAATCAATGAATTTGGTCCCGACACCAATAAATGTATCTCTTCCAATTTCGATTTCCTTTGCACAAGTAATTTTCGTTTTAGACATGCCGACACCATCTCCAATGATGAGTTTAGCATGATCGTAAACCTGTATGTCGCACCCGTTACTGATATGGGCAGCTCCTTTGAAGATGAGTGTTCCGTAGTTTGCAAAAAAAATACCTTCCTTTTCTTCATAATACTGAAGAACTCCAAGCTCAATCATGCCAAACGAAATCGTCTCACTTTCAATTTTGATGGTGCCTGTATTGAATTTATGCCTAACCCCATTTCTAAATTTCACCCAAATAGGCAGATGCTTGGCTTGATGAAAGGGCAGATAATGAAAATTGAAGTATATGATTTGGTACAGATACCAAAAGTAGTGTCTGAAACAACGGAGCTTATGGATGAAGTCTTTAGACATATCTTATAGGATTGAGTAAATCTTTTTCAGGATAGATTCATTCTCATATTGATAGCTTTGAATCCTATTCTTTATTATTGAATAAATACCATCATGATTGTCAATGAGTTGTTGAATTGTAACATTCATCGTCTTAATGTTGGTAATGAATCCACAATTCTCATCAAGAACTTCATAGGCTACAGGAAAATCATTGGAAACAACTGGTGTGTGAAGTATTTTTGCTTCAGCTATGACGTAGGAAAAACTTTCGGTAGCCGATGTGCATACGAGTAGTTGTGAGTGCTTTATGTAAGGATATGGGTTATCTTTAGCTCCTAAAAGGATAACTGTTTTTTCAACACCTTGATGTATGATATTTTGTTGTGTCTCTTGAAGATAACCACCGTCAGGACCTATAATATACCATTTAAAATCTTTTTTTGTTTGCTCCTTGATTCTTTTTGCAATTTCAGGTATCAATTGAAATTGTTTAGGGGAGGCAAACCTTCCAACGGATAAGATTGAAAAGCAGTCTTCAGTGAATCGGGCATCTTGTATTTTTTCTTCAGCTCTTGCGTTTATGTATGCAATATCAATAGTGTTGTAAATCCCGATTGTTTTTTCTTTTAACAGTGGATATACTCTGACGAATGATTCTGCTGCGCTGTCAGACACGCATACTATTTTGTCGAATCTGTTGTAAATGTCAAATTCGCGGTGATTACTACCCCAAAAAGAAGCCCCATATTCGTAGTGAACCCATGCGATTTTCTTGGCGTTTTGAAATAAATTGACGAATCTTGTTGCTGTTCCTTCCTGGTATGCAATCACTGTGTCAAATTCAAATTTCTTTTGAATTCTTTGAGCTTCTTTTTTATAGAGCCACTCAAAATTTGCTTTCTTGTTGATTTTTCGCCACAGTCCGTACACTTTGCGTGTGAGTACGTGGTCGTGTGTTAGCGTATAAAGTGTACTTTTGTGAATGATGTAAGGCTTAAATAGATTTTTATAATAGATTCCTCCATCTTCGTAGATGCAGAAAATCCGCACATCGTATTTCTTTAGGTCGAAAAAAGTGAGTAGGTTCTCTAAAGACTTATTGGTTCCGCCGTGGGAGTACTCTGGGATGACAAAGAGTATCTTCTTTTTCTCTTTAGTGGATGAATCCATGAAAATGAGATGTCAGTCTTTATTTTTGATGGTTTGAGGAGAAATCATTTTGAGCATATTCTCCATATAGGCCAGATTCTGTATGCCTGCTTCTTGACATTTTTTATAAACCACAGGCATAAGACTCACAAAATCCATCTTCGGAAATGCATATCCGTTATAGAAATAAGTTGCTGCATTGAAGAAAAAAATTTTCTCGAAATGAAACTTTTGTAAATAGTATTCTACGCAGATGTTGACTTCCTCTGACAGCACTTTGTAGCGGACTCCTGATTGATTTGCAATATCAAGTATCTTTTTTCTGGAAGATTCTATTTCTCTCGGATGGAATTTGATATAAAGAAATTGTTCTTTTGAAATGCTGTCAATTGCTTCTTTGATGGTGTCGAAATATAGATACAGATGTTCTGTAGGCATCAACTCCCGTAAAGGATCTGTCATTAGCATGACTCGATGCTCCCCCTCTTCTTTTTTTATGTTCATATTGGCAAATTCCAATAGTTTGTCAGAAAACATTGGCTCTGGTTTCAGTTGGACATCGAAGTCTTGGTGATGGAAAGGGATGATGCTGTATCTTTTGTGGATGGGGAGTTCATCGTATGGCATGTTTGCGTTGAGACGCCATTTTGCAAAGTTGACATGATAAATGGGCTTGTAATAGAACAAATCGTACAAAATGGTTTTTATCTTATTTGAAAAAGAATTATTAGGATAAAAAGGTCTGTCAATGTAATGACTTGTTCCTTCTTCGAAGACATTGACATGGATTCCTTGCTTGGTGAATAAAACACAAGTAAACCGACATGCTTGATTGAGAATTTCACCAATATAGATGTCTGAGATATTGTTGGCTTTGATAATACTCTTTATTCTTTGATAGTTTGTGTAAGCATTTTTGGCATCTTTTATAGATGTTAGTCTTAATCCATCCCATTGTCCGATATTCTCAAATTTGATTTTTTCAGTCCAAAGAGGTTCGATACACATCATGTTGTAAACCTCATAGAAATGGGTGTTATTTCCGACATGTCCATATAGCATCACGCAATTTTCCAGTTTTTCCTGTCGGATGATTTGCTGTGCAACAAAAAGTTGGAGAGGCGTGAAAACAAAGAATAGATGTCCCATTAACTTTAAAATCTTTTACCTATCAGAATTGGACAATATCTTTCACTTAACTTGATGAGTGGATAGGAAATCAACAAGACAACAGCCGATATGACGAAACTATTGTGCAAAAAGATGTTGATTTTCCAGATGATTATGAGGTGTGTGCAGAGAATGAATAGAGTCCCATTAGATATGGTTCTGATAAAATGATAATCTTTCCGAGTGAATGTGAAACAAATGAAGAAGAGTATAAATGACAAAGCAAAAGCCACCAAGTAGAATAGCAATATGTTCTTCCCGAAAGCACATCTGAAGGAATTAATCCCAGAGCCATAGTTATACAGGCCAATTAATGTGAATAGCAAAAACAAGATGCTTGATGCGATGATCTTGATGCTGTTTCGAGTTCTTATTTTGCTTAGAACACAATGTTCTTTCAACAGCATGCCCATGAGGAAAAAGGGTAGTGAGAAGATTGTTGTTTGAATCTGTAGCGGATCAAAATCTTTTTGATTCACAAGCCCTGTACCAAAAAGTACGAAAGAGATGATAAGGGAAATAAGCAGTAGTAAATGCGTTCTTAATTGAATAATGGAACAAATGATTCTCATGACTATTAATGACACCAAAAACCATAGTGGTCGCATGAGAAAGCATACTCCTTCTTGATTACCAATGAGGAAATTGAAGATGTAATTTGGTTTGAATTCGCCTCCGTGAGGTAGCGGTAGTAGATAAAATATATTGTAGATGAGGTAGGGTAGGAGAATGGAATAAGTGCATTTTTTTAATTCATCTTTAAGTGCACACCTCTTGTAAAGATAACCTGAGAGCATGAAGAACAAGGGCATGTGCCACAAATAAATGAAATGGCTTATTTGTTCATGAAGAGGCAAGTGTCCTAAGATGACCATTAAAATGGCAACGCTTTTGCACCAATCAATCCATGTTAGATGTTGTCCTACAGCCATTCCTAAGCTTTCAACCTATTTTACCGAATTGTTTAATGAATTCTCTGACAGCACCTTCTCCACATTTAGCTTCGCATACGTAATCTACCTCAGGCTTTATGTCTTCTTCTGCATTCTGCGGACATCCTGAGAACCCACAAGCTCTGATGCAATCAAGGTCGTTGTAGTCATCGCCGATATATGCAATTTCTTCCAAGGTGACACCATGTTTTTCTGCCACTTCTTTAAGTTTTTCCAATTTGTTACTAACGCCTTGGTGTACTTCTTCTATTTTTAGTTCTGCAGCTCTTCGTGCTACGATGTCTGAGGCACGTCCTGTAATAATAACCGGTGTCACACCAATTTTATGGAGTGTGTAAATAGAATAACCGTCTTTGATGTCGAATGCCTTGAAAATCTCACCATTGCCAGACATGTAAATCTTTCCGTCGGTGAGCGTTCCATCCACATCCATTACCAACATTTTTATCTTTCCCATCTTGTTCATTTATGAATGATTGAAAATGTGCTCGAAGAGACTTGGAGTGATGAACCTAATTCCAGATGTGTTTCCAACAGAATCCGCGAAGTTCTTCAATAACTTCGAAAGCGCTTTATTGATTTCGTCATATTTTGGACGGAAGCGTTCCTCTGAAAACTCATTTTGCTTGAAATAGTTGGTTTGATCAGAGAATCCATCGAATCCAGCGATGGAGTAGGAGGTGATTCCAATCCGCTGCAAAACGCGAAGTAACATCAGAGACGTATTATCGGAATACTCTTCGGTTCTGTCTGTGTAAGAATCGTAGTTCACAACTAAATCATTTTCATTGTCCGATTCAACATTTGAGGTGAGCACAGATTGCACTTTGCCTCTCAGCTCTTTGTATTTCTCGTAGCGTTTGCTGCTGCCCCAGAATGCAATAGCTCCCTCATTCAAGAAGTCTTCATTGATGAAGTTTGTCATGATGACGATAGAATCCTTGTTCTGAATTTCTTTCAAGATTTCTTCTTTGTGAGTGGCAATCGAGCTGCCAGGCATCAACAGGATAATGTTTTTGACCGTTTTGCCATCTTCGCCATAGAGAATGTGTTTCAAAGATTGGAGTGCAGCCTTGTCATCAACCTTCACATGATTGTATTCCTGGTAGAGCCGTTGGATGTTATCATAGTCATAACGCATTCTCAAATTCGGTTCAATCATGCTGATGATGTACTTGATGTCTTTTGTAGCAAGTCGGAATTTCTCTGTCAGATAGATAATGTTGTTCGGATGAGATTTATAGATACCACCCATCAACGCAGGAATGGAATAGCCCCATTGATGTTCAAGGTGATATTTGTAAATATAATCATCTATGATGTCAAGTATTGCATCGAAATCGTAATCGTAGTTCCTTTTTCTTACTAAGTAATCAACAATCAGCTCGGTATTGAGATTCCCAGCTACTTTTCCCATGCCGTTTAGTGTTCCGTCAATAATAATCTGACGCTTGCCATTGCTGAGACGAATGATTTCCTGCGCAAAAGCAAATGATAACTGATAATTGTTGTGGGAATGGAAGTCAATGGCAATGTTCTCATCCATGTTGTGGTCAACAAGCGTGTAGATTCTGTCAACATCGTCCATATACATGGCTCCGTATGTGTCAACGATACCAAATCCAGCCGGTTGTATTTCATTGACTAAGTCAACAATGTCTAATAGTTCTTTATCGGTATAACCAAGTGAATTGACACCTTGGATAAAGAGCATATATCCTTTTTCTTTAACCGAGCGGAGGCATTGGATGATGTCATCTTTGCTTGAGAGAAAATTCTTGTGTGTGAATCCCACTCGTAGTCCATCAATGGATGTCCCATCAAACGGTTTCAGACTGTCCCAATCGAACATGCCATAATCGATGAAAGCAACATATTTTGTGTTTTTACTTCTATCGACAAAAGGTCGGATTTGGTCAACGTCTGTGAAAAAAGTACTGTTTCCTTTGTAATCCACATTGTGATAGTCACGAAGGAATCCCACCTCAACGATGTCAATGTTGGCTGAAGCCAAGCGATTTGAAATATCTTTTGTTTCGGCATCAGGAAATGCACAATTGATAATGCGTCCACCATCGCGCAGTGTGCAATCCAGTATTTTTACGTTCTTCATATTAGGATAGATTTGATAAGGGTTAGATATTTATGATAATTTTTATCGTTGCTTACTTGTTTTTTTCTTGTAGTCGTTTTTCAATAATCATCCGTACCTTTTCAAGATCATTCTTCGTGTCAACGGAAAGGGATTCTGATTCGATTTTCTTGTAATAAATTGGAATACCATTCTCCAAAAAACGAAGATGGTCAATGTCTTCAATCTTTTCCATTGTACCCATCTCTGCATGAGCAAAGAAATCAAGAGCCTTTTTGTTGAAGCACTCAATGCCGATAGCTTTTTTATACTTGAAAAGGAGTGAACCTTTAGGGCAAGGAATTGGGTAGCGAGACTGATACATACACGCGCCTTCCTTGTTTAGCACAATTTTCACGTTAGCTATGTCCATGAGTTCGGCAGGGTCGTTGAGCTCACGATATACACTTTGAAAGAAAGGACGGTCGCTCACAACTTTGTCAGGAAATGCTTGTCTGATGTTTTCTGGAGAAATGAGAGGCTCATCGCCATTTATACTTATATAATAGTCAGCTTCAATCATTTCAGTCACTTCCCAAATGCGATGGATGTGGTTTGGAGTATCTACTCCTGTCATGATGAATTTCATACCGAAAGACTTGCAGCAATCTGCAATCCTTTCATCGTCTGTTGCCACATACACGTCAGTGAATTCTTTCACTTGCATCACTTGGTTGTAAACCCACCAAATCATGGGTTTGCCACATATATCAGCCAAAGGCTTTCCTGGAAAACGGCTCGATGCATAACGAGCTGGAATAACACCTATAACTTTCATAATGATTTTTAGTTTTTGTTCTTTTTTACTCCAAGTAGTAGTGTGGAGAGGATAGGACTAAGTCTTAATATCTCACTGAATGCTAAAGATATAATAATTACACATACAGCTAAACTACTTGAAATGATGATTTCATAGAGTAAACTATAGTGGGAAGATAAAAAGTTTAGTGCAATAGTTTTATCTGGTAAGAAAAAGTAATGAATAAAATAAATATCCATGGTTCTCTGTCCTGTGAAGAGCAATGATTTCCCTATTTTTGTTTTTACAACAAGTTTTTCTTTTGTAATAAATAATACTACTAAAATGAAAACAGAGGATAGAGGTGTAAGTAAATACGATAAAGTACCTTTAAGCGGAATCTGTAAATTGTTTGGGATGAATCCCCAAAACACAGCTGTTGAGAATGAGATGTAAAGAGCAATTGCTAAAAAAAAGCGGTTGGAAATAAAATGAAAGAAATAATTATCATATTTTCGAGCTAAAATACCTACTGCGAAGAACGTGAAATTAGACCAATATTCGACGCTGAACAGAAGATAAGGTTTATGTGCAGCATTGCCTTCTGTAGGGTAGGATATGCTCAATAGATATGTTGTGATTGCTGCTATAGATAATAGTAAAAAAGAACCTATAGGAATGTTCTTGACTTTTAATGTGATTTTTTGTCCTAAAAAGCAGCATGTGCTATAAATTATATAAAATAGAAACAAAACAAACGTAAACCAGTACCCTGCTTTAAATTTGTCATAAATAGAGTCTGTGAAATTTAAACGATTGACTAATATATAGATAAGGAAGAATAAGGTAGATGGAATTAAGAGATATATAGTTTTGTTTTTAATGAATTGAAAGAATGAAAAAAGATTCCATTGACGTTTTTCCTTAAAGGAAACAAATCCACTGATAAAAAAGAACAATGGCATGTGGAATGAATAGATAAATCGAATAGTGGGTAGTTGAATCCCCTGATATTGGTAAAACATGAGGATATGACCATAGACAACAAGAAAGATTGCTAATCCACGAAGTAAATCTATCCAGTAAATCCTATTCGTCTTCATATCACCTATAGCCATGTATAGAGATTACAACTGTAAATATCTTTATAATGTCTCAACTTATAAATACCATTCAGAACTTTACCTCGATATGAGTTGTTCCTTAAATAAATCTTTTTCAATCGTCGGAGCAGTTCTGTTTGTCTGTCTGTTGGATTTTCTAAGCGTTTTATGATAGCGTTTATGATATGAATTCTATCAGGATAGATATGATGATAACGCCATGCATGAATTTTGGAGCGTCGAATGTTCTTCAATCCTGTTACACTCTTTTCCAATCGCCGATATTTTAGAATGGGAGTTGTTATGTAGTTGATGCCTCCAAAGAAACACGCGTAGGAGGCAAGCCATTCATCATGAAATCCTACTCCATCAGGAACATTACCAGCTTTTTCCGAAAGTTCTCTTCTAATGAGCATCGAAGCCCCTTGAAATGGATTTCGAAACAAGATGACAGTCAATGCTTTCTTCAAGTCATCCTCAGGAATGTAGTCGAAACCATCTTGATATTGCAAAGTCATATTCATGGGTGTGCCATCCTCATAAATCATCTCTGCATTTCCGCAAGCCATACTTTTATTCCCAATAGCCTTCAAAAGCAGCTCTAAATGATTGGGCATCCAAATGTCATCTTGATCCGAAAAAGCAATGAATTCCCCCTTTGTCAATGAGATGGCTTTCTCAAAATTATGCTTTACACCAAGATTTGTCTCGTTCTTAAATATTCTGATTCTATCGTCTTGTTGAGCGTACTCTTCTAAGATAGACCAAGTGTTGTCTTTTGAGCAATCATCGCAAACCACCAATTCAAAATCTTGAATACTTTGATTCAAAATCGAGTCAATCTGCTGTTTGAGATACTTTTCACCATTATAGGTGGCCATTGCGATTGAAATCATTCCTATCAGTTTCTCTCAATAGTCTTGATAATCTTAGCAGGACTACCTACAGCCAAGCTATAAGCAGGAATGTCCTTTGTTACAACACTTCCAGCTCCGATTACAGAGTGGTGACCAATATGTATTCCTGGCATGATGCATACGTTTTCACCAACCCAAACGTCATTCTCAATAACAATAGGACCTTTCGAAAAAAGTTTCCTTTTAAATGGGGGAATAACAATGTCTTCAGGACTAAAACAGCCATGAGAGTGGTCTATAATCATGACATTACTACCAAAAAGGCACCTGTCACCAATTCTTATTCTATTTATACATCCAATATGACATCTATAATTAAATACGACATCATCACCAATAATTAACTCCGGCTTAGTCGTGATGCCAGCATAAGATGAAATGCAGTTGATGCGCAACCCTGTATGTCCAATAAAATTCTTGCCAATTTTAATGAATTGAGCACCTGTTATATAAGATGGATAACTAATATTAGCACGATTTTCGGTCTGAATTAGACGATTGAATTCTTCCGATTCGGCAACGTCCATCCAATTTTTAATTCTTTTGTGTAAATACTTTATATAGATATAACGAACTAATTTCACGGCAACAATTAAACAAACCTAAGAGGGAAAATCAATATCAAAAAACTCTTTTAAATACTTTTGTACAGATACTTGAATGTTTGATTTGTAAAGGAAGGATTGCATATAAAAAGGTTGCTATTTTCCAAGGGTAAGGCATTTCTTTCTTTATCCTTTTTATGATTTCTGCTATTTCTTGTATATGCTCTTGTATAATTGTGACACTGTGAATGTGTAAATAATTTATACATTTGAGCATAATAGAACGTAATTGAACATCTTTGTATCTGTTATCTACCAAATCTAAACAGTAGTTCAGAATGATAAGTCTTGACTGTAATGACCTTTCTTCTTTTGCTGTATCTGTAATACTACCAGTACGCTGAATACGATAAAGATAGGTGTTGTATTTGCAGAATCCGATGTTATTTAACTTCTGTGCAAGATAAAAAGAATATGGTGCATCCTCATAAATAATACCTTCTACTTGTGTGATATTGTTGTCTATAAGAAATTGTCTTTTTATCAGCTTATTCCAAGAACTTCCTGGCAAAAGATTTGATAATAATAAATTGTTTTTTATCCATTTGGGGTCTTCACAATAATCAGGGAGATTTTTGTTCCGAATATTATAGATGTCTTTGCCGTTAATATCCAAAATACCAGCTTGTACTAATTCAATGTGAGGATAGCTTTTGACTAAATCCATCATTTTTTCAATACATTCGTGTGTAATGGCATCATCGGAGTCTAAAAAATAGATGTACGTTCCTTTTGCTTCTGCCACTCCTGTATTTCTTGCTGCTGATAATCCTCTATTGTGTGTGTGATGTAGAATTCTAAAATGAATAGACCCGTTATAATTCTTAATGTAATTGTTTGCTATGACAATACTATCATCTGTTCCACAATCATCTACAAGTAAGCACTCCATACTTCCTTGATAAGTTTGTAAGGCAACACTGTCAAGACATTCTGTAAGATAGTCTTGGACATTGTAAATCGGTATGATGATGGAAACATCTATATTCATTTATCCTTTTTTAAATAGATGTTTAATTTTATAGGGAAAAACAATCTGATAAGCACTTGCTAAATAATAGAAAAAATCACCAACAGAATGAATTTTGTGTAGTGGAAAAGAATCCTTAAAATAAGACAATGCTTTTTCTAATCCTTTTCCTTGTTTGTAACAGACATTTAACATCACTCTTTTGTTAAGATTGACACGCCATAATGTAGCTCTTTTAAAATCTTCGTCCTGATCGAATTTGTAACGTCTGTAAATATCATTCATATTAGTGACAAACTCTGTGTATTTTCTGAGCTTTGCTTCAGGTGTCCTTGTGTTTGTAATGGAATCTGCATTCATTCTGTAGTGATAGGAAAATGAAGGTACATAAATGAATTTCTTAGCGTTCATTACGAGCGAAATGGAGGTGTGTAAATCCTCATTGAAATCTGCTTTTGGAAACTCAAAGTTTTCCTTCTCGAATAATTCCTTTCGAACCATCTTTAGTGGAAGTCCAGAATGTATGGTTCCATGTAAAAATTGAATGATGAGTTCTTTTGTTCCGTATGACGTTGGTTCGTTCTTTACATAAGTCTGTTTGTCATCTTGATTGATGAAATAATCACATTGTACAATGTCTGCATTCTTTTCTTTCAAAGAATTGACGAGTAGTTCTATGTGCTTGGGTTCAATCCAGTCGTCGGAATCTATAAATGTAATGAATGTCCCTTTCGCTAACTTGATGCCATCAATTCTTGCAGCATTGGGTCCAGCATTCTTTTTGTGCAGAACAATCATGCAATCGTGTTGCGCTGCATACTCATCACAAATCAGTCCTGATTGATCTGTGCTGCCGTCATCTATAAGAATAAGTTCGAAATCTTGAAAAGTTTGACGAAGAATGCTATCAAGACAAGTCCTTAAATACTTTTCTACGTTATAAACAGGAACGATGATTGAAACTTCTTTTGCCATTTACTTGAATAAAGCAGTGAATCTGTTGTTCTTTAACTTTAGTAGAAGAATTTGAAGTGGTCCGCATCCCCAGAGCTTATACAGTTCCTTTTTCAACTGTTTGTCGGTTACGTATTGGTAAATATACGGTTTCCAATATCTTTTCCTGATTTCGTCGTACTCTTTTTTTGAAATATAATGTTTGTTGTATATATAGTCTAAGATAATCTTGTCTTCTTTTTGGTTGATTCCTGTTTGGAAATTCCTTTTTGTGGAGTTGTTGGGGTGTTGGCGCATGTAGTTGAGATATTCGTTGACGACTGCAACATCTCCACATTCGCACATCAATGTCCAAAACAAACGGTCGCCAGCACCTTTGAAATCCATATAAAGATTGTCTATTCTTTTTGCTGTTTCCTTCTTAAAGAGACATGCACTTGCATTCAGCATTGGACATCCTCTACTCATGTATTGGGAAACAAATTCCACATTGGTGAAATGGCTCTTCTTTTCTGCGTCTATGGTGTGAGTGAATTCCTCATATCCATTGTCTGAGAAGAATACTGTTTTACAGAATGCTACTACAAGATTCTCATTCTTTTGAAATTCAAGAACCAATTTCTCTAATAGTTCAGGACAACATTTGTCATCACTCTCAGCAATCCAAATCAACTCCCCATTTGCGTGATTGATACCTTTTTGCCACTGGGAAAAAATCTTTCCACTGTTTTGTTCATTGTAGAGTATATGACATACATGAGGATTCTGACGATACTTCTCGATGATTTCTTTACTGTTATCTGTTGAACAGTCGTCCAAAATAATCAATTCGAAGTTTTGATATGATTGGTTCAGGACTGTCTGAATCCTCTCATCCAAATATCGAGCGTGATTATAGTTGGGGATGATAACAGAAACAAGAAAATTATCCATGAGTATGTTATGAATCGATTAACAGTTTGTTGGAGCAATTATAGCACAACTCAAACGATAGTTTTGCAGGATTCTCCATTTCAAGTTCTTGAGAATCGACCACTTGGGGTTTCTGGCAGGAAAGGGGAAATCCTGATTCGTTCCTAAAATGTAGTTGTGGTAGTCCTTGTCTCTATGTCGTATTGCTTCGTTTAGAACAATAAATTGATGTTCCATTGTTCTCAGCAAGAAATGATTTCTTGCTTCAATCTGCATCGATGACAAAAAATGATAGGTTTCTTGATAAAACTTCACATTTTCCCTTTCCTTGAATTTATCCCAGTCAACCTGTGCTCTCATTAGAGATGCTTGGTTCATACAATTGTAATGATACAGGCACAATTGAGAGTTATGGATGGTTTTGGAATAATATGCACATTTGATAAGAAACAACCAATCTTCAGCAATGTTGAAATTAGTGCTAAATGTCAAATGGTTCGCCTTGATAACATCCCTTCTGAACAATCGACAATATAATTCGTGTCCTGATGCTCCTGTTATCATCTCATCAAGAAAAGATTCTTTATTCAGATTTTTCAGAATCGTCTTTTTGTGGCCATTATTATATTCGATGATAAAACCGCAAGATTCTATATCAGAATCATATTTCTTTTGATTCTCGACAAGCAGTTCAATGGCGTTCTTTTCAATATAATCATCAGCATCCACAAATGAAATAAAGTCTCCTGTTGCATGTTGCAGTAATTCGTTTCTTGTGAAAGAGACCCCTTTGTTTGTCGTTCTGTCGATGATAACACACGAATTCGTTCTGTTGGGATACTGTTCACAGAACTCGTGAAGCAATTGCATACTATCATCTGTAGAGCCATCGTTCACAAAAACAAACTCCAAGTTCTCATAAGTCTGCTCAAACAAACTTCTTACGCACCGTTCAAGGAATGCTGAAGCATTATATAAGGGTACTAAGATAGATACTTTTGTTTGATGGAACATGGAGTAAACTTTAGATTTTGTGAGTAGCCACAGCTTTTAGTCTTAGGAGAAAATCCTTTGTTCCCTGAGAAAATAGCAAAAATTCTCCTGTGATAACAGCTGTGATAATCAAAAATACAATGATGGCATAACCAAAGAATTGGAGATATGAGGTGAAAGCTTCAGGGATTATTGGCTTGAATATGAAGGTGAATAATACCATGTCAAAAATAATCAAAAGATGTCTGAATATGACTGGCAAGAAGTACGATTTAGGTGGCTCTTTAATTCCTTTGGTAAACAACATATAGGGTTTCCAAATGCAAATGATTATCAATTGTGAAAGAATGCTGCCCATAAGCACACCTCTGAATCCCCATAGATACCCAAAGAAAAGGGAACCGCCAAGATTGATAAGACCTTCTACCCCTGGCGCCCAAACATCTTGAAACAATCCGTAGCCATTGATGTAATGGTCAACGGTGAGTCTTGTGAGTTGAAACCATAGATTGATAAGGAGTAGGCAAAGGAATGTTTTTCCTAATATATATTGGCTTCCAATCCAAAGAGTGAAAAAAGGATGAACTAAAAAATAGACACATATAAGTGCAATAGTCGATATGCAGAAACGTGAGTCATATAGCTCCCAAAAAACTCTTTGAATTTTTACTTTGTCTCCACTTGCAATCAGATTGCCTACAGCAGCAGCCATGCTGCTATACACCATCCTGATTACTTGAACTATTCTGTCGAGGATAACCGAATAATTACCGTATGAACCAACGATGGAAAGTGAAGAAAAAGCATACATCACAAGTGGAGTTGCCTGAAACACAATAACACCTGTGATTCTGTGGATAAATAACTGTTTGGTCTTCTTGAGAACTTCAGGAAATTCCTTGAGAAGCTCCTTCCCTTTGTATCCAGAAGTATTTAACCAAGGGTATTCTTTTTTGATGACACGATTAAGCCACAAGCAACCAAATACTTGACTTGCTACAGTCGTTGACAAATAGAAAAGGAAAGGGCTAAAAACAACTGGGAGCAATAATATCTGTAGTATTTTGATTCCAACGCCGAATCCTTGTGTAGCTATTGTTACTTTATATCCTTTTTGGTCTGTATTCAGAACGATGCTTTTATAGTTGATGAAATAACCAAGCATCGATCCAAAGAGCATCACACTAAAAGTTGCGTAAGCATACCATAGCGGAAGCCCTGTGTCTTTAAAGATAAGAGGAAAAAAGCCCATCAAGATGCAAGCACCTATGATGATAATACATGCTACTCGTCTATATATCCATCCTTGTAGCGCAACTATTTTATTGATTTTTTCATGATCCTGATCATACATCGGTTTAAAGAGAAAATAGCCGACGGCAATACCAATGCCTAATTCTGCTAAATTCAAGAAACCGAATAATGTCGAGGCTGTTGTGTCAAGTCCGAGTACTTCAACTCCCAAATAGTCGAGGAACACCTTCCTCGACCAGAATCCTAAGATGAGTTGGATGACATAGTAGAACAATGATACCTGTGCATTTTTCAGGCTTTTAATCGTTCTTGACTCTGACATGTGTGGTGCTTAATAACAAACAATCAATTCGTGTGAAAACTTTTATCTATCCTTGTACATGCTGTCATAGTACTTCTGATAGTCTCCGCTGGTCACATTGTCCATCCATTCCTGGTTGTCAAGATACCATTTCACGGTCTTCTCAATGCCCTCTTCGAATTGAAGTGATGGCTCCCATCCTAATTCGTTCTTCAGCTTGCGGGAGTCAATGGCATAACGAGCGTCGTGGCCCAAACGGTCTGTTACGTAGGTGATGAGGTCAAGGTCTGCACCTTCAGGACGACCAAGGAGTTTGTCAACTGTCTTGATGATAACCTTGATAATATCAATATTTTTCCATTCATTGAAACCACCGATGTTGTAGGTTTCTGCAATAATGCCCTTGTGGAAGATGATGTCGATGGCACGAGCGTGATCGACAACATACAACCAGTCACGCACATTTTCCCCCTTGCCATATACAGGCAGCGGTTTCCGATGACGAATGTTGTTGATGAAAAGTGGAATCAGTTTTTCTGGGAATTGATAAGGCCCATAGTTGTTGGAGCAGTTTGTAACGATTGTTGGCATTCCGTAGGTGTCGTGATATGCACGAACAAAGTGGTCACTGCTTGCCTTGCTTGCGGAATATGGAGAATGAGGCATGTACTTTGTGCTTTCCAGGAAGAAATCCTTGCCGTATGCATGGTGGTGGTAAGCAGAAGATGCTGTCGTCGTGAATGGTGACTCAATTCCTTCTGGGTTCGTCAGCTTCAATGCTCCGTAAACCTCATCTGTAGATATGTGGTAGAAACGCTTGTTTTCATAACGCTCAGGAAGTGACTCCCAATAGAGCTTAGCAGCTTGGAGTAGGGTGAGAGTTCCCATTACATTGGTTCTGGCGAAAGTAAATGGGTCTTTGATGGAACGATCCACATGGCTTTCTGCTGCCAGATGAATAATGCCATCCACATGATACTTCTCCATGAGTTGCTGGATGAGTTCAAAGTCGCAAATGTCGCCTTTCACGAACGTGTAGTTTGGTGCATCCTCAATGTCTTTGAGATTCGCGAGATTACCTGCGTAAGTTAATTTGTCCAGATTGATGATGTGATACTCTGGATACTTTGTTACGAATAAGCGAACGACATGGCTACCTATAAACCCAGCGCCACCAGTGATGATGATGTTACGTTTCATATTTGAATTTAAAATTAATTGTAAAAATAAAAATGACTCAACAATCTTCTAAATTGGTGTAGTCAAATGGATACAAATGGAAATAAAGAATGATAAATGTAGAACTTCATGAATAAATGAGGAATGTGAAAATAATGATCTACACCGAGCAAAGGTTTCCTAACTCCTAAACTCTAATTCCAAATTATAAATTGAAGTTTTCCATTCGCATCGAAGCGTCCATTCTTCATTCGTTTTGTGGAAATATATTGATTGAGAATCATTCCAACACACGGCAATACCATCTGGAAATGTGTATCATCACTCCCAGTCCGGCAACGTGTTTGATGAAAAAGTATTTACCTTTGATTTTTGTGAGCTTACCTTGAATTCCTCGAAATTTTCCACGGGTGATTTCCACGTTTTTCCCGATGAGATTATCAGCTCTTTGTCTGCTTACATAGATGCTTTGAGTGTAGTGTGGGTCACTTAGCATTCTGAAGTCACGCATGTCTGTAGCTGACACCTCATACAGGCTTCCATCCTCATTCCTAATCGGTTGAAATGGCTCGTTGAGTTGTGAGAATATCTCTCGCATTTGCATTTCTTCTTTGCTTTTCTCAACGAACACGTATCCATGTACGATTATTCTGAGTTCCTTGTCCTTGATTTCTGCACTGTCCTCAATCTCTTCTATAAATGTTCTATATTGCATGGGTACGAAGCAAACTAACCCTTTCTCTTGTAAGGCATCACGAATAAGCAGTTCCCTGAAATGAGTTCTTAGCACATACCACGGGTTGATGGTTTCTTTTTCCATGCGATATTTTTATTTGATTACTTGATGATAACTTACCTGTTTTTTGAAAATGAATACGAATCCACACAAAATCCATTCCCCTTGCTTCAAGTTCTGTCTTGAAGAAAGGGTGAGGTGGGGGTTCGTAAAGATTTAGTCTTTTGTGACCGCATCTACACAAGAGGATAACAAATCATAGATTTGCCTCGTAGATTTGAGAGACGAGTGCTAAAACAATGCAAAGGTACTAACTAAGTTTCTGAGATAGGTTGAAAGGCGGTTAAAAAATATTAAAAAATAGTTAATTTTGCCAATTTTACCAACGAACAATATCATTTGTATATTCCAAGTTTACAATTTGACAATTTACTTTGTGCCGTATTTGATGCCTGATAATGTTCAAAAAATGTAACAAAAAAACGTCAACCTATCTTTGGTTGACGTTTTCTGCGGAAGGAGGGGGATTCGAACCATCCTACACTACTGAAAAGATACTCAGCTATTTATGTCATCTTATACCTAACCTTGGTATCAAAAAT
>OCVV011353465.1_pt1 | contig 32806 bp, 28 predicted proteins | sample 1539721 | NCBI WGS metagenome assembly OCVV01 (sample SAMN02144230, study PRJEB22623) | gut metagenome | biome: sheep rumen | host: Ovis aries | place: New Zealand | reverse complement strand
TCTGACGGCTCAGCTGGCGGAAGCGCTGGATGTTTCTCCCAAAGCGATCGCTGTGCCGGATATCGACACCATGGACGGACTGATGCACACACTTTTCGCATTGGAGGATCGCAAGCTGCTTCGCATCACGAATGCGGATGGCCTGATCTGTCTCCGGGCGGAGATCTTTGACGGCGGAGCACACGCTGCCGATCTGGATCAGCGCCTTCGTGCCTGGCAGGAGCAAGCCGCTAAGCTGAAAGCGGGAGAAATCACGAAAGAGGATTACGACCGCTGGCGTTATCACTACCCTGCATTTGACGATACCAGTGTCCGAGTACCTATCCCAACGGAAGAGCCCACCCGTTCCAAACGAGGCAGAAAACCGAAGAATAAAGATTGACACAAAAAGCCCTCCGATCTGCGGATGATCAATCCACAGCGGAGGGCTGAATCATACAAATCTGTAATTTAACCTGATTCCGTTTTCCGTTTTCAGGTACTCAACCCCACAACCACCGGGTACGGGGATGATGTGACCATTTTACGGAAAACTTTATCATTTCTTTATCAGAACCACATAGGAGAAGACGAAAACTATTGTGAAATGAGCAGATTCGTATTTCAGGATCTCATTCCCACTCAATCGTCCCGGTCGGCTTTGGGGTGATGTCGTACAGGACGCGGTTGACGCCGGGGACTTCGTGGGTGATGCGGTCGGTGATTTTGGCCAGGAGGTCGTAGGGAATGGGCTCGATGGTGGCGGTCATGGCGTCGCGGGTGTTGACCGCGCGCAGGACCACGGGCCAGTCGTAGGAGCGCTGACCGTCGCGTACGCCGGTGGATTTGAAATCAGGCACGATGGTGAAGTACTGCCAGACCTTGCCGCTCAGGCCGGCGTTGGCAAACTCTTCACGAAGGATGGCGTCGCTCTCGCGGACGGCTTCCAGACGGTCGCGGGTGATGGCGCCGACGCAGCGGACGCCCAGGCCGGGGCCGGGGAAGGGCTGGCGTTCCACCATGGATTCCGGCAGGCCGAGCTCTTTGCCGACCACGCGGACCTCGTCCTTGAAGAGGAACTTGAGGGGCTCCACCAGTTCAAAATTCAGGGATTCGGGCAGGCCGCCCACGTTGTGGTGGGATTTGACCGGGCCGGATTCCAGAATGTCGGGATAAATGGTTCCCTGGGCCAGGAAACGGATGCCGGAGAGCTTTTCGGCTTCCTCAGCGAACACGTCGATAAATTCCTTGCCGATGATCTTGCGCTTCTTCTCCGGATCGGCGACGCCGGCCAGCTTGTCCAGGAAGCGGTCGACGGCGTCCACATAGATGAGCTCGCCGTGGAGCTCGTCGCGGAACACCCGGATCACCTGTTCCGGCTCGCCCTTGCGCAGCAGACCGTGATTGACGTGCACGGAGATCAGCTGCTTGCCGACCGCGCGGATCAGCAGAGCGGCGACCACGGAGGAATCGACCCCGCCGGACAGGGCCAGCAGCACCTTGCCGTCCCCGATCTGCGCGCGCAGGGCGGTTACCTGTTCTTCAATAAACGCTTTTGCCAGAGCGGGGGTAGTGATCCTGGCCATATCGGCCGGACGCTGATTGTTCGCCATGAGAAAGACCTCCTTCATCAGTCACGGAAAACGGCGAATGCCTAGGTTCAGTTTTTATTTTATCAGAAGGGAAAAAACGTTGCAAGCACCAATCCGGTGGAATTCACGCCATATAGAGCGATTATGCGAGCCCTTAGAGGCCGGCCTGGGCCAGCTCTTCGCACAGGGCCGAATAGAAGGCGAAGATCTTGTCCCGCTTTTTATCCCGGACCATAAAATCCACGATCTCCGTGTGGGAGATCGATTCGTCCAGGCAGTCCCCGCGGTACTGGCCGAAAACGGCGGAGTCACGGGGTACCAGGCCGTCGGTGGCGCTGTTTTTTTCAATGAAGCGGGAAAACATCAGCGGGATGGCCATGACGAAGTCGGCCCGGTCCCGTCCAGACTGAACGGCGGTGGAAAAGCTCTGGCAAAAGATGCTGTCCGCCGCGCTCATGGTTTCTGTTTCCAGGTCGCTGGTTCTCTTAAGCTCCTGGCAGGCAGTATAGCTGTCAGGCTGCCGGTCCCCGAGCAATCTGAATGCGGTATTGACCCAGAAGGCGGCGTATTTGACGGCGAATTTCGGAAAACGAAGGATGAAGGAAGCGATGGGGGAGCCGCGGTGCGGGGTGCACAGGGTGGTCAGAGAGGCGACGTGCGGAGCCATCTCCAGCTCCCGGATCATATGGAGGACGTCCAGCCCGCCTTTGGAATGGGCAATGATGTTGACCTTTTCCGCCCCGGTTTCATTCAGGATGGAAAGAATCTCCTCCTTCAGCTGGGCGGCGTTCGTTTCGACCGTTCCGACGGCATCCGTATTGCTTTTAAATACGGTGTAGCCCTGGATGCGCAGAATTCTGTCGATCCGTCCCCAGGATTTCATGAAGAAGGTGTCCTTCATCGCAAAACCATGAACCAACAGGATGGGGTATCGCGTTTTCATGAGATGCCTCCGAGAGGTGGTTTTTGGTGTTTTGAAATTCATTTAGTAAAAAGACGCAAAGGTTGTGCTTGACTTTGACATTTGATCAAGGAACCCGCTTGAAAGCGAATCCGAAAAAGCAATGATGAAAAATGATCCTCAGACGGATTCATCCGGCACGGTGATTTCCGGATGAACCTGCCGCAGATAATCGCTCTGTATTCATAGAATACATTGCACGCCTCTTCGTCGCTGCTGCAGTGCTCGCGGATGATCCGAAACCAGCCCCGGACTCCGGTTCCCGGTTCCATGCCGTAATGGATATCCACATAATTCCACCACGGGGAGGAAAACGCTTTCTGCACGTCATCATAGCCGCACATGGCAAAAGCGTCTCCCGCGCCGCAGATATAAAGCCACAGCTTTTCAAGGGAATATTGCCCGATGAGCAATCCCAACCGATTCCGGTATTGGTACAGCATTTTGATGAATGGTTCCAGCATATCAAAAACCTCCCCTTGATCCTTCATTGAACCGGCGTATATCCAGTCTTTTCCACCAGCGCCTGCCCCTGGGGGCTTTGGATCCAGTCCAGCAGAGCCAGGGTGTTTTCGTCCGCGTCGCTGCGGGTGACGGCGTAGAACACAGACGCCAGCGGGTAGGTTCCGTTCTCAATGCTTTCAATCGTGGGCGCAATGCCGTTGACTGCCAGCAGTTTCACGTGGAAGTTTTTCATCAGGGCGGTGCAGTAAAAGCGGAAGGAATAGCCGATGGCGTTTTTGTGGTTCCGGTAGTCAGATACCTGCTCCACCATGCCGCCCATGCTGTCCTGCACCATTTCTTTTTCAGCGGGCATCAGCGGCGTATCCCGCATGACGAACCGTTCCAGGGCCGTCTGGGAGCCACTGCCCTCTTTGCGCTGATAGGCGCGGATGCTGCCCAGTTCCCTGACGCCAAGCTGATCCCATTGGGTGGTTTCGCCGCTGTAGACGGAGCGGATCTGTTCCAGCGTGAGCCCTTCCAGCGGGTTGTCCGGATGGACGAAGAATACGAAGGCCTCCCGGCCGATCGGCGTATAGACCAGCTCGACTCCTTTTTCAGCCGCGTAAGCTTCCTGCTCTTTGCTGGGCCCCGCCACAAAAATGATATCGACGTTTCCATCCACAATTTTACGATATGCGGTTGAGGTTGTGCTGCAGTTGACGATTTCCCATACCTCCCAGGGTTCCATCTGCCCGACGGAGGAGGGATAGACCGCCTGAGCAAAGGCGGCGTATACGGGGTAGAGGGCCGTGGCCCCGTCCATTTTCGGAAGAGGATCACCTTCTGCAAAGCGAAGGGCAGGCTCTTCATCCAATGTTTTCACCAGGCTGTCGGCCTGAAAAGGTGTATAGGTCGTGTAATCGAAATGCTCCCGAAGCGTGATGTCCCGCAGGTGCTGTTCGTAGGCGCCGCCGGCGTAGGCTCCGCCTATAGCCAGAGCAAAGCAGGCGCACCAGACCAGGAGCCTTTTGACATTCCAGAACCTGAGCGCCCAGCCGCTGAGCAGGCCAATGACCAGCAAAGCCATGGCGATCCACGAAACGCAGAAGTACCAGGCCCCGCCGTCAAAAGACAGCTCCAGAAGGAGCAGCAGGCCGGCGGGGATCGCGTTGACCACAGCAAGCGTGATGGCGCTGTCCCGGCCTCCCTTCCAGATGAGGGATACGTTCCAGACAAGCAGACAGATGAGGATAAGAATCAGAAGGGACATGAAGGCTCCTTTCTTCCTTGATGGGGGAGAACGTCTTTTTTTCTTGAATGGCTTCCACGGCTTCTTCCGCCTTACGGCGTCAGCACCCAGAAGCTTGCTTGGTAGCGGGCGGGAGGGGTGGGATCGTCCGGATAATCTGTCCGGCTCGCGGAAACCAGACGGATCGTTACACCGCTGTCAAAAACGAAATCCCCTTGGATCAGAAGCTCCTGGTCAAAGTCCACCATTTTGAGCAGGTCGGAGAGGGTAAAGGAGGCGCTCTCCTGTGGGAGGCTGTATCCTTCCTCCTCTGAAAGCGATGTGGAAACATAAGAAACGTGTGAAAAACCGCGAACGTCGAGCTCGTTGCCTGTCGCCGTGCCTTTGACAGTACGGATTCTTGCGCTGCCGGCCCGATGGGATGCGGGGTCCTCAAAGCCGAGGATTTCGCGGAGGCCAAAGGCGTAATACCCCCCTGGCTCCCGCTGATCGGCCTGGCGCAGAATGACGGCACCCAGGCTGTTTTCCGGCAGGTTTCCGAACTTGTGCAGGGTACTCATGGTCGACCAGATGATCCTCTTGTCCGCATCTGCGGCGTCCGGATTGGGGCAAACCTCCCAGGAGGCGTCCAGCATTCCGGCCCGGTTCAGGGCCGCAGCCAGGCGGTTTTCCTGATCGATCCGGGCAAGCCGGTCCGCGCTCAGCGGGGGAACGGACAGCAGGACCAGGACCAGCGCGGCCGCAGGCAGCACCGCCCAGCCGCGGCGGCGCAGCAGGCCGGCGAAGACGGCAATCAGGCAGACGGCGGAAAAAGCGATGCCCCCGATCCGGGAGGGCGTCAGTCCGTAAGCGCTGACCCGGACGCCCACGGCGATCCCCTGGGCGATCAGGACCGAGATCAGCGGCCACGCGCCGAATCGGATAAACCAGCGGGACAGGAAATTTTCATCCCCGGTCAGCGTCAGCTGCAGGAAGACATACACGCCCAGGGCCAGCAGCGCGAAGGGGTTGAGCTGGCCGACCGGCAGCTCCCACCGGAGCAGAATCACCGCCAGGTAGACCAGCAGTAGGGAGAGCAGCAGCAGGTAAGCGGGCAGGATCACCCAGGCGAGGACCGTCCTCAGCCAGCTGTCTTTTTCCGGCAGAGGCTCGTTCAGCTCCGGCAGGAGACTAAAGAGAATCAGCGGGGCGGCCAGCTGGAAGGAGACGATGCCGCCGGTTGCCAGTAGGTTATCCCGTACACGCCATTCTGCATCCCGGAGAAAGAGCTCATTGACCCCAAGATGGAGGACGGTCAGAATCCCGCACAGGAGCAGGGAAAGGGTAAAGGCAGTCAGGACAGCGGAAACGGCCCGCAGCAGCTGCCTGGGCCGGGGCTCCTCGCCGCGGGAATACAGCCACAGGCAAAGCACCGCCGCGGCCAGGCTGAGCCCCAGCCAGGCGGCAGCGGGGTATACGAACCAGGCAGTCAAACCGGCTCCCGCTGCCGGCAGAAGGGCAAAGAGTGTGCGGAAGCGTTCTTTGCCCAGCCCCTCCGCCAGCAGGCACCCGGCCGCGCTCCCGCACAGGGTGGAAAACAGGGAGGGTAAGAGTTTTCTCTGCCATTCCTGATTCTGATCATAAGGAAGCCAGCAGAGCAAAATGAAAAACCCCGCCGTCAGCACGCAGAGAACCGCCGGCACAGGGAAGCGCCGCCGGATGCCGTTCAGCCGGCCTGAAAGGGAAGAGCGAATACGGATTTTCATGGTGATATGCTCCTTACGGTTTTTGTTTTTCCTGCTTTTCCGGGTCGGGAAGGATACGAATGCTTTTATGCACGTACATCCGCAGCAACCCGGGCCGGGAATCCATCAGGGCAATGGCCGGCCAGATGCCCAGCAGGAACAGGCCAAGACATAGGTAAATCACACTGATCAGAATGACCTCCGCCGGAGTTCCGATTTGGCGGCAGCAGAAAACAATATCGCCATCATAACCGCCGCGCGCAGAAACGACATGGATCTTGTTTTCATCTGTTTTCCTCCTGCGACGCTGCGTTTCAATACTGAAAAAATTCCTCAAACAGCCGGGGGACGACCTTCCGCAGTTCTTCTCCGTAAGCGTCGTCTCCGTAAAACAGGATCAGGCCCTGCCCACCGTCGAAAAACATGTGGAGTTTGCCCGAAAAGCCTTCCCGGGCAAGCACTTCGTTCACCCAGGTGATCGCTTCCTCGCTGAACCAGTCGCCCATGAAATCCAGCTGCCTCTCATAGCGGTGCCCGTTCAGGGTGAAAGCGACGTCGGTCGTTCCTTCCGCGGACAGGCTGCCGATGCGGGCGGCTTCTTCCGCGGTCCACACGGTGATATGCTCCGTGACGTCCGTGCATTCAAAGCCGGGAACGATGGAGGAGACTCCCTTCAGGAACAGGGTATACATGTGTTCGATGTCATATACTTCCGTGTCGAAGGCGTATACCTGTGACGAGGTCGGCGTCCAGACGCCGGTATCGAAATCGTATTCGCCTTCACCCAGGCGGGACAGCAGGAGCAGGACAAAATCCCAATACTGTTCTCCCCGGTCAGATCCCGCTGTTTTCCAGTAGGAAACCATGTCTGCGACGGCCTTTTCCGTTTCTCGGACGGTTTCGTCGGGAATCTCGATGCCAAGGCTCCGCAGTGCTGCGACCGTTTCCTGATGGGTCATGTTCTCCGGCGTTTTCCGCTTCTGGCCGAACAGCAGGTTTTTGAGCCAGTCCAGGGCGCCTTCCAGGTTTGTGCCGGAGCCGGTTTGCGTCTGCCCGTCTTCGGGGGTACCGCTGTTTTCACACAGGGCATTCAGGGGAGGAGCCAGCCAGATCATCACGGCCAGCAGGACAGCCATCCGTTTCAGCATTGTTTTCGTCTCCTTTCATTTACCGTCATCATGTTCCGGGGCGGCCGCCGGTTCGTCCACCGTCCACTCAAAGGTTACGCTGCCTGCGTCGATCATCAGCAGGGTCGAATCGTTCACGCACAATTCCGCGATGATGCAGTGATACGCGGCATAGTGATACAGATAGGTTGGCGCAAAGGAACATCTTTTCATCAGCTTCCGAAGCTCCTGCAGGTTTTTGACGGCCAGATAACTTTCACGGCGCAGAAACTTACGTCTGCGGTGTCGGTAGATACCGTCCAGCCCGCCGTATGCCTTGTTGGTGCCGTTCTGGCCGCCGTATTCCAGATGGAAGCGCATGGTTAGCGTCCGGGCATCCGGGTGAAGCGCCTGTATGGAATCATGGTTTGAGATTTCGTCCTCAAAATCAATGATCAGGCAGTCGTTCTCCTCCCGGATATCCCTGATCTCACAGTCATGGGGCACCGGGATATCGGCTGTGCTGCAGTCCAGCAGGTATGTTTCGGCGATCTTCTTCATCAATGAAAAACTCCTATGATTATGGCTCAGCCCGCGCAACAGCCCTGCCTTAACTGCTTTTGGTCCCTTCCGGATACCGGCAGAGCGGTCAGCCAGGGAAGGATCAGTACCCCCAATCAACCAGTTCCCACCCGCCGGTTTCAGAAAAGAGAAGAATCCATGCCCAGCCGTTGTATTCAGTGTCAGGATTTAAACCGGAGCCGGGGTACTCCTGATCCTCCGGGGGCGTGTGAAAAGAAGAAGCAAAGACGATGCCGTCCGTATAGTTCCTCCCGGTCTTTTGCGTCTCTGTACCGGCATAGTACTGATATTCTCCGGCGGACCGTTCATCGGAGGTATAGGCGATGTTGTGCAGCTCACAGCCATACCAGTTCCGGAATCTGTCTATGATGACAGCGATGGCCGCGTCCATCTGCTCATGGGTGAAATGTGCTGACGTCCCGTAACTGATCCCTGCCCGGGAAACATCAGCGGGCTGGTATTTGGGCTGCATGGACGCCATCCGGTCAAGCGCTTCGCCGGACAGCTTTCTGAAAACCGTCTGTTCCATGCCGGAAGGAACGATGCGCAGTTCGTCTTCCGTCACTGCGAACGCACAATCTGCGGTTTCACCGTTCGCCTCCAGGATCAGACGGTCTCCGTCGACCCGGTACTGCGCTTCTGCCTCTTCTTCATACTGAAAACTGGCCGGGTCGATGAAACGCAGGGTCAGTATGCCGCCGTCAGCGAATGTCATGGCAACGCCGAAGATGCTGCCGTTTCCATCTGTTTCAAAGTACCATGTGCCCAGCAGGCAGGCGGAAAGGTCGGCGTCTGATTGCCCGTTCCCGCCCACGGAAGGTGACAGCGTCTCCGGGCTGTCCTCCGCAAAAGCGCTGAAGGGATTCAGGCATAGGATAATGAAGAATAACAATATCATACGTTTCACAGCTAACGCTCCTTCCAAATCACTTGGCATTCTGGACGGTTCTGTTCTCTTCATGAACGATTGGTTCTGTTTGATTATACTACATTCCGCCGGAACTGAACACCAAACCGCTTTGCCCGCCGTATATTTTACAACATGTTTCAGGCGTTTTGAGCTGCTTGTCACGAACAGCGCGTACGGAGCGCAGACGGCACGGGAACCACACAGCCGTCAGAAGGATGCCGTCGATTGCCTGCGAAAAATAAGAGAACGTCTGACCATCATGATGATGATAACGTTCTCTTTTTCTTTATCTTTATTATTATCTTTATCTTTATAGGCTTTCTGTTGGTTTCAGTTGGTTAGCTTTGGTTTTGATTGGTTTTAGCCGTTGTTCTGCGCTTCCACCAGGCGGACGCCGCAGTAGATCTTACGGAGCTTGGGCTTTTCGATCTTGCCGGTGGGGTTTCTGGGAACGTCGGCGAAGATGATCTTCCGGGGGCGCTTGTAGCGGGGGAGGTCCAGGCAGAACTGGTTGATTTCTTCCTCCGTGCAGGTCATGCCTTCCTTGACCTGGATGATGGCGGCGGCGATTTCGCCCAGGCGCGGGTCGGGCAGGCCGATGACGGCCACGTCGTGCACCTTGGGGCAGGAGTTCAGGAAGTCCTCGATCTGGACGGGGTAGAGGTTCTCGCCGCCGGAGATGATGACGTCCTTCTTGCGGTCCACCAGGAAAATGAAGCCGTCCTCGTCCTGCTTGGCCATGTCGCCGGTGTGGAGCCACCCGTCTTTGAGGACCTCCGAGGTGGCCTTCTCGTCGTGATAATAGCATTTCATGACGCCCGGGCCCTTCACGCACAGCTCCCCGACCTCTCCCTGCTGGACCGGCTGATCGTTTTCATCCACGATCTTGCACTTCCAGCCGTAGCCCGGCACGCCGATGGCGCCGACCTTGTGCACGTTCTCCATCCCCAGATGGACGCAGCCGGGGCCGGTGGATTCGGACAGGCCGTAGTTGGTGTCGTACTTGTGGTGGGGGAAATACTGGAGCCAGTGCCGGATCAGGGACGGGGGCACGGGCTGAGCGCCGATGTGCATCAGCCGCCACTGGGAAAGCTGATATTCCTCTAACTTGATGTCGCCCCGCTCAATGGCGGCAAGGATGTCCTGCGCCCACGGAACCAGCAGCCAGACGATGGTGCACTTTTCCCAGGAAACAGCGTCCAGGATGGCCCGGGGGGTGTTGCCCTTGAGGATGACCGCCCGGCTGCCCGTGTACAGGGAGCCGAACCAATGCATCTTCGCGCCCGTGTGATACAGCGGGGGGATGCAGAGGAAGACGTCGTCATGGGTGGTTTCGTGGTGCTTTGCCTCCATCCGGGCGGACTGCATCAGGGCCGTGTGGTCCAAAAGGATGGCCTTAGGGAAGCCGGTGGTGCCGGAGGAATAATAGATCGCCGCGTCGTCCGTGTCCTCGATCAGGACGCGGGGGGCGTGGGAAGAGCAGTTGGCCGCGGCGTCCATGGCAGACTCGGCAAAGGACGGGCAGCCTCTGCCGACGAAGAAAAGAATCCGATCCTTGCCCAGGTCCGCCGCGATGTCCTCTACGCGGCCGATAAACTCCGGCCCGAAGAACAGGACGTCCACGTCGGCCAGCTTCACGCAGTAGTCGATCTCCTTGGCGGTGTAGCGGAAGTTGAGCGGCACGGCGATGGCCCCGGTTTTCAGGATGCCGAAATAGATCGGCAGCCAGTCCAGGCAGTTCATCAGCAGGATGGCCACTTTCTGGCCCTTGCGGATGCCGCGCTGCAGCAGCAGATTGGCCACGCGGTTGGCCTTTTCGTCAAACACGCTCCAGGTAATCTGGCGGCGGTAGGGGGCGGAGGCCGTGGGCTGGATCAGTTCGTATTCCTTCCAGGTAACCTGAGGGACTTCCGTCACCTCCGGGTTGATTTCAACCAGAGCGACCTCGTCGCCGAACAGCTTGCTGTTCCTCTCCAGGAGTTCCGTGATGGGCATAAGCGTGTCTTCCTTTCGTACAACCGCGATGGGTATCGGACGATACTTTATCGCTTTTAATGGCTAAAGAATCATACTACAAAACGCTTTTCCTTGTCAAGATCAGGAATGAATACAGACAAAAAGAAAACAAGCGTTTGGGACGGCGGCCGGCCGCTTATTTAGAAAAACACACGGGAAACAGGGCGGGATAGGAAGAAACGTGCCGCCCCGCTTTACTTTCGCGCTTTCCTGTGATAAAATCTTCTTGCTGTCATAAGTCGGTTTGTCTTTTTTCGCCGTCCGGGCAGCAAATCCACCGGAAGGAACCTTGCCTGAGATGATGCGCTACACCAAGAAACAGCCGAGCGAAGCGCTGTACGAAGCCATCCTGAGCCTGAACAGCCTGGAGGAATGCGAGCGATTTTTTGAGGACCTGTGCACGGAAAACGAGCTGCGGAGCATGGAACAGCGCTACAACGTCGCCGCCTATCTGATGCAGGATATGGTGTACGCGGATATTCTGGAAAAGACGGGGGCCAGCAGCGCCACCATCAGCCGCGTGCGCCGCAATATCCTGTACCGCGGCAGCGTCATGCCGGAGGTGATCGCCCGTCAGCAAGGGGCCCGGGCGGAAGATGCGCCGGACACGGAGGAAGGATAACGGCGCTTATTTCAGCTCTTCTCAGGGAACGGACCGCCCCGCGCTTTTGAAGGCGCGGAAGGACGCACAAATAAAACGGAGAGGCAGATACCATGAAGAAACTTCTTTTGGGAAACGTGGCCGCGGCGCGGGGCCTGTACGAAGCGGGATGCACGTTCGCTTCCAGCTATCCGGGCACCCCGAGCACGGAAATCACCGAGGAAGCGGCCAAATTTGACGAGATTTACTGCGAGTGGGCCCCCAACGAAAAGGTCGCCATGGAAGCGGCCTTCGGCGCGAGCCTGTCCGGGGCGCGCTCCTTCTGCGGGATGAAGCACGTCGGCCTGAACGTGGCGGCGGACCCGCTGTTTACCATTTCCTATACGGGCGTGAACGGCGGCATGGTCATCGCCGTAGCGGACGACCCGGGCATGCACTCCTCCCAGAACGAGCAGGATTCCCGCCACTATGCCAAGGCGGCCAAGCTGCCCATGCTGGAGCCCTCCGATTCGGCCGAGGCCCTTCAGTTTGTCAAGGAAGCCTACGAGATGTCCGAGCGCTTCGACGCCCCGGTCTTTATCAAGATGTGCACCAGGGTCGCCCATTCCCAGTCCCTGGTGGAAACGGGGGAGAGGGTGGTGCCCGCCCTTCGGCCTTATGAAAAGAACATCGCCAAGTACGTCATGATGCCGGGCAACGCCATCAAGCGCCACCCCGTCGTCGAGGAACGCACGCGCAAGCTGATCGCCTTTGCCGAAGAGACGCCCCTCAACCGCACCGAGGAAGGGACGGATCATTCTATCGGCATCATCACCTCCTCCACCAGTTATCAGTATGTGAAGGAAGTCTTTGGGGACCGCTACCCGGTCCTGAAGCTGGGCATGGTCTGGCCCCTGCCCGAAAAGAAGATCCTGGATTTTGCCGCGGCGGTGGAAAAGCTGATCGTGGTGGAAGAGCTCGATCCCTTTATTGAAGAACATTGCAGAAGCCTGGGCCTAAAGCCTGCTGGCAAGGACATCTTCCCCCTGGAGGGCGAATTCAGCCAGAACCTGGTGGCCGAAAAGCTAGGTCTTTCCCCGGTTTCCGGCCCGGCGCTGGGCGAGGCAGTGCCGCCCCGTCCGCCGGTCATGTGCGCCGGCTGTCCGCACAGGGGGCTGTTCTACACCCTGACGAAAAACAAATGCACGGTGCTCGGTGATATCGGCTGCTATACCCTGGGCGCGGTCGCCCCGCTTTCCGCCATCGAGATGACGGCCTGCATGGGCGCTTCGGTCAGCGCCATTCACGGGTTTAACAAGGTCCGCGGGGAAGAGAGCGAGGGCAGGACCGTCGCCGTCATCGGGGACAGCACCTTCATGCACTCCGGCATGACGGGCCTGGCCAACATCGCCTATAACCAGTCCAATTCCACCGTGATCATCCTGGATAACTCCATCACCGGCATGACCGGCCATCAGCAGAACCCGACTACGGGCTACAACATCAAGGGCGACCCGGCCGGGAAGATCGACCTGGAGAGCCTCTGCCGCGCCATGGGCATCCGGCGGGTGCGCGTGGTCGATCCTTACGACCTGGCGGCCTGCGATCAGGCGGTCAAGGAAGAGCTGGCCGCCAATGAATCCTCCGTCATCATTTCCCGCCGTCCCTGCGCCCTGCTCAAGTATGTCAAGCATAAGCCGCCGCTTAAGGTGGACACGGACAAGTGCGTCGGCTGCAAGTCCTGCATGAAGATCGGCTGCCCGGCCATCTCGATGAAGAACGGGAAAGCCCGCGTGGACGAAACCCTGTGCGTCGGCTGCGGCGTGTGCCGCCAGCTGTGCAGGGTGGGCGCTTTCAGCGGCGAAGAAAAGGAGGGCTGAGCGGTGAGTACCAAGAATATCATGATCGTCGGCGTAGGCGGTCAGGGAAGCCTTTTGGCCAGCAAGGTGCTGGGACGGGTGCTGCTCTCCCAGGGATATGACGTCAAGGTCAGCGAGGTCCACGGCATGAGCCAGCGCGGCGGCAGCGTGGTGACCTACGTGCGCTACGGGGAAAAGGTCTATTCCCCCCTGATCGACAAGGGAGAGGCGGACCTGATCGTTTCGTTTGAACAGCTGGAGGCCGCCCGGTGGCTGCCCTACCTGCGCAAGGACGGGCAGATCGTCACCTCCACCCAGCAGATCGACCCGATGCCGGTGGTGACCGGTAAGGCCGTCTATCCGGACGGACTGATTGAAAAGATGCGCGCCGCCGGCGCCAAGGTGGACGCCCTGGACTGCGTGACGTTGGCCAAGGAAGCCGGCAGCACCAAGGCGGTGAACGTCGTGCTGCTGGGCCGGCTCTCCCACTATTTTGACCTGGACGAGGCGGTCTGGCAGGAAGCCCTGACCGCCCTGGTGCCCCCGAAATTCCTGGAGCTGAACCGGAAGGCCTTCGCCCTGGGAAGGAACGCCTGAGGCGGGGCTGTTTCACAGCCCCTAGGCGATAGGGGGACACGTCCCCCTATCGGGGACCCCCTCGGATTTGCCTCTCGCCCCTGACGGGGCTCCCGGGCGGCAAATCCGCAAGGAAAGAATTTTTGCTCCCGCAGGTCAAGCCTGCTCCGCAAAAATTCCAGCCCAGGGCCTGCCGGCCCGTTCTTCGCTGAAAATGTGCCACTGGCACATTTTCCGGGCGCTCAGAACCCCGCACCGCACATGTCGCTGCTGCGGATTTCACTTGGAGGAGCTTCGCCCCTCCAAACCACCCGGAGATTTAGTTGTTCAAAAATCTGTCTATTGCATAGTGTTTTTAAGATAATGAGGGGATGTTGCAGAATTTGCAACATCCCCTTTACGATCATAGCTGTTTCAGTATGAGTCTGCTTTATACCAGCTGCCTCCTGGCGCGCTCCTTTTCGGCGGTTTCGTCATCGGCGGGGTACCACATCGGGTCCACCAGGTGGACGCAGCAGTTTTCGCCCTGGGAGAAGGTCACGCGGTGAGGCGTCTGCACCTTGAGCAGCTGGTCGCCCACCGGTACCAGGTACTCGGTGCGGTCCGTCAGGAAGATGCGCTTTTCCACGTGGGTCACAAAGCCGCCTTCCCCGGGCCCGGTCAGGGCGATCTCGTTGGGCCTGGTAGCGACCACCATTTCCTCGGCCGCGTCCGGGGGAACGACCAGGTCCAGCTCCTGCTCCGGATGGCCCTTGGGGTAAGCCTTGCCGTTGCGGATGACCACATTGATGAAGGTGCTCTCGCCCAGGAAGTTGTGCACGAAGCGGTTGCAGGGCTTGTTGTACAGGTTTTCCGGGGTGTCGATCTGCATGATTTTGCCCATGTCGCAGACCATCATCCGGTCGGAAATGGCCATGGCCTCCGACTGGTCGTGGGTGACGAAGATGATGGTGAAGTTGAACTTCCGCTGCAGGGCCTTGATTTCAAAGCGCATGGTTTCGCGCAGCTTGGGGTCCAGGTTGGACAAGGGCTCGTCCAGCAGCATCACCTTGGGGTTGGTGACGATGGCGCGGGCCAGGGCGATGCGCTGCTGCTGGCCACCGCTCAGGTCGCCCGGGAACACCTTCTCCAGGCCCGTCAGGCTGGTGTGGTGGAGGGCTTCGTTGACCCGCTTGACGATGTCCGTCTTGTTGACCTTCTGAATCCGCAGAGGGAAGGCCACGTTTTCAAACACGTTCATGTGGGGCCAGACGGCGAACGCCTGGAACACCATGCCCAGGCCCCGCTCTTCCGGCGGGATGTACAGGTTCTTTTTGCTGGAGGACACCAGCCTGCCGCACAGCTCGATTTCGCCTTCCGTCAGGTCCTCGAAACCGGCGATCATGCGCAGGGTGGTGGACTTTCCGCAGCCGGAGGGGCCCAGGAAGGAGAAGCACTCGCCCTCATGGACGCTCAGGTTGAAGTCGTCCACGGCGACGATGTCGCCCAGCGTTTTCGTGGTGAAACGTTTGGTGACGTGATTCAGTACGATCTGGTCTGCCATCCGTTACACCCCCTTCCTGTCCTTGGTCAGCTTGGTGACAATGGTGTTGAGAACGATGATGATGCCGATGGCCACCGTGGCCAGGGCGGCTGCCTGCGGGATCATGCCGGCGTCACGCAGGGAGTAGATCTGTACGCCCAGGGTGCGGGTATAGGGGCCGTACAGCAGGATCGACGTGGTGACCTCGCGCATGGCCGGCAGGAAGATCAGGAAGAAGCCGCTCACCATGGCCGGCCGGATCAGCGGCAGGGTAATATCCGCCAGGCTTTCCGTGTGGCTCGCGCCGCAGACGCGGGCAGCCTCCTCCAGAGAGGAGTGGACCTGAAGCAGGGCGGCGGAAGAGGTCTTCATGCTGAAGCTCAGATACCGGGCCAGGTACGCCACCAGGATGATCCAGATGGTGTTGTACAGGTTGATGCCGGCGATGCGCCCGCTCCACGCCAGGATGACGCCGATGGAAAGCACGGTGCCGGGGATGGCGTAGGGCAGCATGGAGATGACCTCCAGAGCGCCCTTTCCCTTGGGCTTGATTTTCTGGACCACGTAGGCAACCAGGGTGCCCAGGAACATACAGATGATGCCGGCGGAGATGGAGACGAAGAGGGAGTTGCGGATGGAGGCGATGGTGCCGTTTGCCGCGAACACCTTTTCGTACTGGGCGAAGGTGAAGTTCTTGAACTCCAGCGGCAGGCCGTAGGCCTTGAGGAAGGAGATCAGCACGATCATCACCAGCGGGACGATGACGATCATCACCAGCGTCAGGATGGCCAGCAGGAACAGGGGGATCTTCGCGCCGCGCAGCTTGATCAGCGTGGGGCGCATGGACTTGCCCTTGATGATGTCGTAGCTGCCGGAGGAGAGGATGCGGTTCTGCAGGATCAGGGCCAGGGCCACCACGACCACCAGCATGACGGAAATCGCCGCGCCCTTGCGGATGCCGTCAAAGGAGCCGCCGGAGTTATAGATGACCTCGTAAATCCGGGTCGGCAGGGTATAGATCCGTTTGGCGTAGCCCAGGATGGCCGGTACGCCGAAGTGCGCCAGCGACGTGGTCAGGATCAGCAGAGCGCCGGCGGAGATAGCGGGCTTGACCAGCGGCAGGGTGATCTTCCAGATGACCTGACGCTGCCGGGCACCGGCGATGCGGGCGGATTCTTCCAGCGTCGGGTCCATGCGCTCCAGAGCGGAAACCACCTGCATGAACACGAAGGGGAAGTAGTAGCTGACCTCGACGAAGACGATGCCCCAGACGGAGTTGATGTTGATGGGCATGGATTTCAGGCCGAAGAGCTGCACCAGCCACTTGTTGATGTAGCCGCTGCGGCCGTTGAACATCATGTCCCAGGCCATCGCGCCCAGGAAGGGCGGGAACATGTAAGGGATGTTGAACAGGGCCCGCATCAGGCCCTTGGCGGGAATATCGCTGCGGCCCAAAAGCCAGGCGTAAAACACGCCCATGATGGTGCCCAGGATGGTGGTGAAGATGGCAATCTTCAGCGTATTCCACATGGCGCCCAGGTTGTTGGGCTCCGTCAGCTGCTCGACGAACATGCTGACTTCCAGCTTGCCCTCATAGAAAAACGCGTTGTAGATGATCATGAAAATCGGGATGACCACGATGATCAGCAGCAGCACAAAGCATAGAGCGGTCATCACCTTGTCCATATTCAGGCGTTTGCGCCCGTCTACCGCCGCCAGTTCGGCGCTGACTCCGCCAAATTTACTCATACCGATTCAGCTCCTTTCCTGGTGGGATAAAAGCGGGTGTTCAGAAAGCGGATGCCCACGGTGGCCCCTTCCTCGGCGATGCCCTTGGTGCGGGCGTCCAGCATGCTCTGCTGCACGCGGATCTGCTTTTGCCCGAGGGAGAGGAAGTAGTTGTACTCGCTGCCCAGGAAGACCCGGGAATCCACCCGCGCCCGGATGGGGGACGCGCTGTCAAAGACGATGTCGTTGGGCCGCACGCCCAGGTCGTAGCCGCCGTTTTGCGCCTCCTTGGGCACCTGGTCCGGGTAGGGGATTTTGTCGCCGCAGTTCAGCACCAGGCCCTGGCCCGCCTTTTCCAGCGGAATGAAGTTGGAAACGCCGATAAACTCGAAAGTAAAGCGGTTGGCGGGGCGGAGGATGATTTCTTCGTCCGTCCCGTACTGGCAGAGGGTCCCGTCCTGCTGCATGATCGCCATTTTATCGCACAGCTGGAGGGCGGACTGCTGGTCGTGGGTGATGTAGAGGATCGTCGCCCCGAGACGGTTCTGGATCATGCGGATTTCCAGCAGCATTTCTTCGCGCAGCTTGGCGTCCAGGTTGGTGATGGGCTCGTCCATCACCAGCACGTCGCTGTCCACCACCAGGGCGCGGGCGATGGCCACGCGCTGCTGCTGGCCGCCGGAAAGCTGGTTGGGCAGGTGGTTGGCGTATTCGGTCATGTGCACCTGCTCCAGGGCGTGCATGGCGCGGCGCTTGATCTCGTCCTTGGGCCGGCGCTGCTTTTTGAGCGGGTAGCTGACGTTTTCCAGCACCGTCATGTGCGGCCATACCGCGTAATCCTGGAAAACGATGCCGATGTTCCGCTTTTCCGCCGGGACGTTCACGCGCTTTTTCGCGTCAAAGAGCACCCTTTCGCCCACGGTGATGGAGCCGGTTTCCGGCTTGATGAGGCCGAGCAGGGCGCGCACCAGGGTGGTTTTCCCGCAGCCGGACGGGCCGACCAGGCAAACGATCTTCCCGCTTTCCACCTCCAGGGAGAAATGCTCCAGCACGGTGTTGGTCCCGTAGCGGAAGGTGATATCGTCAAATTTCACATTGGCCATAGATCATTCTCCTAACAGCTGATCATATGATGAAGGCGGGCATGTCCGTTGGGGCATGCCCGCCGTCTGCGTCAGGGATTATTTGCCGAAGATCTTGTTGAATTCGTCGAGGTAGCTCTGCAGGTTCTGGCCCAGCTCCTGATAGTTCACCGGCATATTGATGGCGGCGATGGCGGAGGTATCGACCTTCATTTCGACGTCGTCACGGACGGACACGAGGTTGTTTTCCACCAGCACTTCCTGGCCTTCCTTGGAGAGGATGAAGTCCATCAGCAGCTTGGCGTTGTCCAAATTGGCGCAGCCCTTGATGATGGCAATCGGGCTGGTCATGGTGATGACGTCTTCGGTAGTGTAGTGGAAGGCCATCGGGGAGCCTTCGGCGATCAGGTTGGCGGACACGTAGTCCAGGCAGATGCCGACCTGGTAGGAGGCATCGGCAACGCGGTTGTGGGTGGCGGTGGTACCGCTCTCCAGTTCAACGCCGTTGTCGCGCAGCTTCTGGAAGAACGCGGGGCCGTACTTTTCGGACTGCATCATGGCGGCCATCCAGTACTTGGTGGTGGAGGCCTGGGCCGGGTCGGTCATGATGATCTGGCCCTGCCACTTGGGATCCAGCAGGTCGTTCCAGGTCTTGGGTGCGTCCGCTTCATCAACGCCGATGAACCAGGCGATGCCCATGGTTACCAGACGGCCGGCGGTGTAATAGCCCTCGGCGTCCATGTATTCCTTGGCGATGTGCTCGGTCTCGGGGGAGACGTAGGGCTGCAGCCAGCCGTTGGCCTTGAACACTTCGTAATCGGACGGGTCGCCCAGCCACACCAGGTCGCTGGCGATCTGGCCGCCGTCCTGGGCTTCGGTGGTCATCTTGGTGACCAGCTTGCCGCCGCCGGCGTAATAGTATTCCATGTCCACGTCGGGATACTTGGCTTCAAAAGCCTTTTCGATCGCCTGCAGCTGTGCTTCCTGCATGGAGGAGTACAGCATGACCTTGCCTTCGGCGGAAGCGGCGGACGCCAGGGACAGCGCAAGGACAGCGACCAACATCAATGCGAACCATTTTTTCATAACCGGAACAGCCTCCTTTTGTATTTTTAGGTTGGTTTTATTATACAAATGAAGGGTTCCTTTGTCAACAAAAAAATGATTGACCGGTCAAGGTTTTTCCGTGCTGCGCCCAAGGCGGCATATCAAAAACCGGACGCCCGAAGGCGTCCGGAAAGGGATATTTGCTTTTAATTACAGCTGCGGGCCGGCGGGAACCAGGGCTTTGCCGGCTTCGTTGCCTTCGTACTTGACGAAGTTCTTGATGAAGCGCTGGGACAGGTCCTTGGCCTTTTCTTCCCAGACGGAAGGATCGGCGTAGGTATCCCGCGGGTCGAGGATCTTGGAATCGACGCCGGGCAGCTCGGTGGGCACTTCAAAGTTGAAGTAGGGGATCTTCTTGGTGGGCGCGTTGAGGATGTCGCCGTTCAGGATCGCGTCGATGATGCCGCGGGTGTCCTTGATGGAGATGCGCTTGCCGGTGCCGTTCCAGCCGGTGTTGACCAGGTAGGCCTTGGCGCCGCTCTTCTGCATCTTCTTGACCAGCTCCTCAGCGTACTTGGTGGGATGGAGCTCCAGGAAGGCCTGGCCGAAGCAGGCGGAGAAGGTCGGGGTGGGCTCGGTGATGCCGCGCTCGGTGCCGGCCAGCTTGGCGGTGAAGCCGGAGAGGAAGTAATACTTGGTCTGATCCGGCGTCAGCACGGAGACGGGAGGCAGCACGCCGAAGGCGTCCGCGGACAGGAAGATGACGTTCTGGGCGTCCGGGCCGGCGGAAATGGGGCTGACCTTCTTGACGATGTTCTCGATATGCTCGATGGGGTAGGAAACGCGGGTGTTCTCGGTCACGGACTTGTCGGCGAAGTCGATCTTGCCGTTTTCATCCAGGGTGACGTTTTCAAGCAGGGCGTCGCGCTTGATGGCGTTGTAGATGTCGGGCTCAGAATCCTTGTCCAGGTTGATGACCTTGGCATAGCAGCCGCCTTCAAAGTTGAACACGCCGTTGTCGTCCCAGCCATGCTCGTCGTCACCGATCAGCAGACGCTTGGGGTCGGTGGACAGGGTGGTCTTGCCGGTGCCGGAGAGACCGAAGAAGATGGCGGTGTTCTTACCCTGCATGTCGGTGTTCGCGGAGCAGTGCATGGAGGCAATGCCCTTGAGCGGCAGGTAGTAGTTCATCATGGAGAACATGCCCTTCTTCATTTCGCCGCCGTACCAGGTGTTCAGGATGACCTGCTCCCGGCTGGTGACGTTGAAGGCCACGACGGTCTCGGAGTTCAGGCCCAGTTCCTTGTAGTTTTCGCACTTGGCCTTGGAAGCGGTGTACACGACGAAGTTGGGCTCAAAGCAGGCCAGCTCTTCCTCGGTGGGCTTGATGAACATGTTGCGCACGAAGTGAGCCTGCCAGGCGACTTCCATCACGAAGCGTACGGCCATGCGGGTGTCCTTGTTGGCGCCGCAGAAGGCGTCCACGACATACAGCTTCTTGCCGCTGAGTTCTTTCCTGGCCAGGTCGCGCACGATGTTCCAGGTGCTCTCGGTCATGGGATGGTTGTCGTTCTTGTAGGCGTCCGAGGTCCACCAGACGGTGTCCTTGGAGTTTTCGTCCATGACGATGTATTTGTCTTTGGGGGAACGGCCGGTGTAGATGCCGGTCATAACGTTGACAGCGCCCAGTTCGCTGAGCTGGCCCTTCTCATAGCCGGTCAGGGAAGGATCCATTTCGTCCTTAAACAGGGTTTCATAGGAAGGATTGTAGACGATTTCCTTAACGCCGTTAATCCCATACTTGGACAGGTCGATCTTGGCCATATGCGCTTAACCCCTTTTCTATAACATTTGCGCGCCTTTGTGGGTGTAAAGAAACCCCTTTCTGCGCAATTTAGATTATACACAAAATGCGGCAATAGTCAAGGGCCGCCCCCTGTTTCAAGGCGCGGCCCCTGTAAAAAAGTTACTTTATTTTATAGAGAGATTTCTTACCTGAATCTGACGGCGGTGCCGTAGGCCATGATTTCCGCCGCGCTCTGCATGATGGAGGAGGTGGCGAAACGCATACACACGATGGCGTCCGCGCCCAGGCGTTCCGCTTCTTCCACCATCCGGTCCGTCGCGATCTGGCGGGCCTTGTCCATCATCTCATTATACTTGGTTAGCTCTCCGCCGATCAGTGTCTTGAACCCCGCGCCGATGTCGCGCAAGGCGTTCACCGTCTGAATGGTGCTGCCTTTGACGATGCCGAGGGGCTCGATTTCTTTGCCGGGAATAGATTCCAGAGTGACGATCAACATGACAGTGCACCTTCTTTCATCAAATTCATCAGAAATCAAGATAAAACGAAAGGCCCTGATCAGACAGGGCCTTCCTTGGTGGGACCAGTAGAACTCGAATCTACGACCTCCACGATGTCAACGTGGCGCTCTAACCAACTGAGCTATGATCCCAGGAGCAGGATTATATTAGCACGATTCAGTGGGTTTGACAAGCCATAATCAGGTAATTTTTTCGGCCTGATATGACATCTTGACTGATTTTTGAAAAAAATGCGTCCACAGCGCCCGCCTGCGGCGGATCCGGCGGGCGCGGAGGAGGCTTTCCGGGGGATTGGGCAGGACCTCGCTTTTTCGGGCTTTTCTGCGGGTTTTTACAGAAAAACGCTTGCAATTTGGCGGCGCAGGGTGTATTATAAATTTTGGCGTTTTTTATTTGAAAGAACGCGAACGTATCATGATTCTTCATGGAAAGCAAAAGAATTTGGAGGGGTTCCGGTTTATGGCCAGCACGGTCGAGAAAATTTCAAGCAATCAGGTAAAAATCACTTTTGACGTTCCGGCGGCGGAATTTGACGCCGCCGTGCAGAAGGCATATCTCAAAATGCGCGGCCGCGTCCAGGTACCCGGCTTCCGCAAGAGCCACGCTCCCCGCAAGGTCATCGAAAAGATGTACGGGGACAGCGTTTTTTATGAAGACGCTCTGGACATCATTTTCCCGGACGTGTATCAGCAGGCGGTGGAAGAAAACGACCTGTCCGTGGTGGACCGTCCCGAGATCGACAAGATGGACCAGATGGGCGTCGGCCAGGACCTGAAATTCTCCGTCCTGGTGTATGTGAAGCCGGACGTGGAGCTGGGCGAATACAAGGGCCTCAAGGCCGTCAAGTATCTGCACCAGGTCACCGCAGAGGACATTGACCAGCGCATCGAGCGCGACGTGGACAAGGCCACCACTATGCAGGACGTGACGGACCGCCCCGTGCAGGACGGCGACACCGTCAACCTGAACTATGCCGGCACCGTGGACGGCGTCGCCTTTGAGGGTGGCACCGCCGAAAACCAGACCCTGGTCATCGGCAGCGGCACCTTTATCCCCGGCTTTGAAGAGCAGATGGTCGGCATGGCCATCGGCGAAGAAAAGGACCTGAACGTCACCTTCCCCGATCCCTACCAGTCCAAAGAACTGGCCGGCAAGGCCGCCGTCTTCCACGTGAAGGTGAACGGTATCCAGGCCAAGCTCAAGCCGGAGCTGGATGACGACTTCGCCGCCGACGTTTCCGACTATTCCACCTTCGCGGAATACAAGGAAGCCATCGAGAAGGAGCTCAAGGAAAACGCTGAAAAGAACGCCGACGTGGAACTGGAAAACGACCTGATCCAGCAGGTGGTCGACGCTTCCGACTGCGACATTCCCCAGGCCATGATCGACGACGAGATCGAGCAGATGAAACGCCAGCTCAAGATGAACATGCTCTACCAGGGCCTCAAGTATGAGGATTACCTCAAGTACACCGGTCAGACCGAGGAGCAGGTGAACGACATGTACCGGCCGCAGGCCTCCAACCGGGTCAAGATGCAGCTGGTGCTGGAAGCCATCATCAAGAAGGAAAACCCCGATCTGACGGACGAAGAGTTCGAAAAGGAACTGGAAGAGGAAGCCAAGCGCCGCGGCACGGAGCTGGAAGCCTTCAAGAGCTCCTTGAACGACCGGATGACCCAAGCCCTGCGCGAGAACGCGAAGCTGCGCAAGGTGGTCGATGAAATCAAGGCCGCCGCCAAGGTCGAAGTCAAGGACGCTTCCGAGCGGGTGGACGCTTCCAAGGTCGCTTCCGACATCATGGAAGCCATCGACGACGCGGAACCGGAAGAGGAAGAAAAGCCGGAGGAAAAGTAATTCTTTTCCCTGCGATTCAACATTACCAACTGGCTGGGCATTCGCCCAGCCAGTTGTAGAATACCGAGGTGAAAACAGATGTCTATGATTCCCTATGTCATTGAGGAAACGGGCCGCGGCGAGCGCGGGTTCGATATTTATTCCCGCCTGCTGCGGGACCGGATCGTGTTCCTGGGCAGCGCCATCGACGACAACGTAGCCAACGTCGTGGTCGCCCAGCTCCTGTTCCTGGAGCGGGAGAACCCGGACGCCGATATTTCCCTGTACATCAACAGCCCGGGCGGCTCCGTGACCGCCGGGATGGCCATTTACGACACGATGAATTACGTTCGCTGCCAGGTCCGCACGGTCTGCATCGGCATGGCGGCGTCCATGGGCGCGTTCCTGCTGATGGCCGGTGAAAAGGGCAAGCGCTTGGCCCTGCCCAACAGCGAGGTCATGATTCACCAGCCTTCCGGCGGCGCCCAGGGTCAGGCGACCGACGTGCGCATCCAGGCGGAATGGCTGCTCAAAACCAAGAAGAAGATGAACCGGCTGATGGCCGATATGACGGGCAAGCCCCTGGAAATCCTGGAGCAGGACGTCGAGCGCGATCATTTCATGAGCGCTGAGGAAGCCCTCGCCTACGGCATCATCGACGAAATCTACCAGCCCCAGCCCAAAAGCGGTAAGAGGTAAAATGAATGGCCAAAAATGATGAACTGCTGCAGCGCAAGCCGCGCTGCTCCTTCTGCGGGAAAACGCAGGACCAGGTGCGCCGCCTGATCGCCGGCCCGAACGCCTATATCTGTGACGAGTGCATCACGCTCTGCCAGGAAATCATGTCCGACGACCTGGTCATGCCCGAAAAGGTGCAGGCGGACAATATCCCCACCCCCGCCGAAATGAAGGCGGTGCTGGACGATTACGTCATCGGCCAGGAAAAGGCGAAGCGGTCCCTTTGCGTGGCGGTGTACAACCACTATAAGCGCATCTCCGCCGGCAAGCGCAGCGAGGGGATTGAGCTGCAAAAATCGAACGTCCTGATGGTGGGCCCCACCGGCTGCGGCAAGACCTACCTGGCCCAGTGCCTGGCGAAGATCCTCAACGTGCCCTTCGCCATCGCGGACGCCACCACCCTGACTGAGGCCGGCTACGTCGGCGAGGACGTTGAAAACATTCTGCTGCGCCTGATCCAGGCGGCCAACGGCGACGTCCAGGCGGCCCAGCGCGGCATCGTCTATATCGACGAGATCGACAAGATCGCCAAGAAGAGCGAGAACGTCTCCATCACCCGGGACGTCAGCGGCGAAGGCGTTCAGCAGGCCCTGCTCAAGATTCTGGAGGGCACGATGGCCAGCGTTCCGCCCCAGGGCGGCCGCAAGCATCCCCAGCAGGAGCTCATCAAAATCGACACTACCAACATCCTCTTTATCTGCGGCGGCGCGTTCGACGGCCTGACCACGATCATCGAGCGCCGCGTGGGCAAAAAGTCCATGGGCTTTGGGGCGGACATCCAGAGCGGCGAGGTCAAGGAAAACCAGATCCTGCGCCAGATGCGGCCGGAGGACCTGATGAAGTTCGGGCTGATCCCGGAATTTGTCGGCCGTCTGCCGGTCACCGTGTCCCTGGATCCGCTGGATCATGAGGCCCTCGTCCGCATCCTCAAGGAGCCGAAGAACGCCCTGACCAAGCAGTACCAGAAGCTGATGGAACTGGACGGCATCGAGCTTTCCTTCGAGGACGACGCCCTGACGGCCATCGCGGAAAAGGCGATCCGCCTGCGCTCCGGCGCCCGCGGCCTGCGCGCGATCATCGAGGAGGCCATGATGGACACCATGTTCGACCTGCCCTCCCGCAAGGAGATCAACCGCTGCGTGATCACCCGGGACGTCATCGAAAAGGGCGAAAAGCCGATCCTGACCCTGGGCGAGCGGAAATACCCCGCCGCTCCGGCGAAAAAGAAGGTCCCCCGGGCCCAAACCGCCTCGGCTGTGTAATGAAACAGAAAACCGGCGATACAGGAATCCGCTCCCGTATCGCCGGTTTTTTATGCTGTTGATGGCTGCCGCGGTTTTTACAGCAGATCCCGGAACGCTTCGATGTTGCCGGGCTCGGCTTTGAGTTCCCCGTTCTGAATTTTCTTGACCACCTGAACGATCCGGTCGTTGACAGGGGTGGGGACGCCGTAACGCCTGCCGGTTTCGCAGACAATGCCGTTGATCGCGTCGATCTCACAGGGCTTGCCGCGCTTTAGGTCCTGCAGCATGGAGGGCTCGATGGCCCGGTGCTTCTTCATCGCGATGGGCAGGATCAGCTCGGCGAACTTCTTTTTGAAATTCGTCCTGTAGTAAAACAGCTTCGTGATGTCCTTCCCCTGGACCGGGGCGAAGACAGCCCCTGCGGCATGGCCCGCGTCGATACATTCCTTCATGCAGCGGACGGCCAGGGGCTTGAGCTCCTTCCCTTCGGAAACGTCCCCGAAAAGGCCTCCGACGGCCGTCCCGAGGCCGGAAAAGGTGGCGTTGATCAGCAGCTTGCTCCACCGCGCGCCGAGCAGGTTGTTTTCAATTTGAACCGGGCACATGTTTTCCAGCAGGGCCTGGACGCGGCGGAACTGCTCGTCCGTGATGCCCTCCATCCGGCCCATGTGAAAGGACAGGCTGTCCGGGATGCTGGTCAGGCGGACGGTGCCGGGCCCGGTCATCGTCGCGCCCCACTCGACCACGCAGCCGATCACGTGGCCCTTGCCGACGATCTCAGCGATCCCGGGCTCCGGGATGCCGTTCTGCAGGGTGACGATGACCCCGTCAGGCCCCAGGAGGGGTTTTAAAAAAGCGCAGGTTTTCTTGTTTTCCAGCTGCTTGGTCATCAGGAAAATCACGTCATAGGGCCCTTTCATCTGGTCGGGCAGGATGGCGTGGACCGGCACGTTCATGTTCACCGTGCCGCTGACGGACGCTCCCTTTTCATTCAGCGCTTTCACATGGGCCTCGTTCCGGTTGACCAGCTCGATGTCGACTCCGGCTTTGGTCAGATAGGCTCCCATCACGGTTCCCAGCGAACCAGCCCCGTAAATTGCGTACTTCAAAGCAGATCTCCTTTACGAATGTAGTACAAACGCTATCATACCATAAAGCGCCGCCGTCCGCAACCGCATTTGGATTTCCGCTCAATCCGCCGGAAGCCGAAAAACAAATATTGGCAAACCCCAGCAAAAAATGAAAAGCGCCCCGGAGCATCCGGGACGCTGAGTAAAATGGTTTATCAGAGTTGGTTGAGTCTGTGGAAGCAGTCCTTGAGCGCGGGGTAGAGGGACTGATAGAGCTCGAAGAACGGGACGTATTGGTTGTGCCTGTCCATATCGGGCTGCAGGGGCTCACCCTCCTTGAGCAGGGAACGGCAGGCGGTCGGGATGTCCGTGAAGACCCCGGTGCCGACGCCGGCCAGGATGGCCGCGCCCAGGGCGGGGCCTTCCGTGTTCTGCAGGGTGGAAACCGGCATACCGAACATATCGGCCATCATCTGCCGCCAGAAGGGGCTCTTGGCACCGCCGCCGCAGGCCAGCATGCTGTCCGGCGCGACGTGCATGCCGCGCAGCACGTTCAGGTTCTGCCACTGGGAGTAAATGACGCCCTCCATCACCGCGCGGACGATGTCGCGCTTGGTGTGCATGGCGGTCAGGCCGAAGAAGACGCCGCGGGTCTCCGGGTCCAGGATGGGGGAACGCTCGCCCATCAGGTAGGGCAGATAAATCAGGCGGTTGGCACCGATGGGGCTCTTGGCGGCTTCCTGGTTCATCAGGACGTAGGAATCCGTCCCCATGTCGTTGGCTACCTGGATTTCCGCCTGGAAGAAGGTGTCCCTCGTCCATTTGAGGGACAGGCCGGCGGCCAGGGAGGCACTCATGACGGTATAGCAGCCGGGCACGGCGGAGCAGAAGGTGTGCACCCGGCCGGCCGGGTCGATCTGCACGGTGTCGGAGTGGGCGAAGACCACGCCGCTGGTGCCGATGGTGGTGAAGGCTTTGCCGGGCACCACGACGCCGGTGCCGATGGCGGCGGCCATGTTGTCGCCCGCGCCGGCGACCACGGGCATGCCGACTTTAAGCCCGGTTAATTTTGCCGCTTCCTCGGTGATGCGGCCGGCCACCTGGCAGCTTTCCAGCAGGGGCGGGAGCATCGCCATATCCAGGCCGATCTTTTCACAGATTTCCTTGGACCAGCAGCGCTTCGGCACGTCCAGCAGGTTCGTGCCGGAAGCGTCGCTCATTTCCATATAGTATTCGCCGGTCAGGCGGAGACGGACATAGTCCTTGGGCAGCTGGATGTGGCGGGCCTTGGCCCATTTTTCCGGCTGGCAGCGGCGCTCCCAGAGCACCTTGCCGGCGGTAAAGCCCGTCAAAGCGGGGTTGGCGCTGATCTGAATCAGCCGCTCCCGGCCGCCGACCAGGCGGGTGAATTCCTCGCAGTCGTCCTGCGTCCTGCCGTCGCACCAGATAATGGCGCGGCCCAGGGCCCGGTTATCGTCGCCGGTCAGCACCAGGCCGTGCATCTGGCCGGACAGGGACAGGCCGGCGATGTCCGCCGGGTTGACCCCGCTCTGGTCCAGAATGGAGCGGATGGTTGTACAGGCCGCCTGCCACCAGTCTTCCGGCTCCTGCTCGGCCCAGCCGTTCTGGGGCTGATACATGGGATATTCCACGGAAGCGGAGGCGACCGTCTGCCCCAGCGTATCAAAGAGAACCGTTTTGGTACCGCTGGTACCCAGGTCAACGCCAATTAAATACTGCATATGAATTCTCCTTTTCCTCATTTCTGAACATGCACAGTATAAGCTGTTTGTATTATAGACGAAAGATGTTAAAAAAACAAGCGTTTGCCTGAAATAAAGGCGGAACTTCCGTGTTTTTGCCCGGCGAAACCGGTTGACGAAAAGGCGGTTTCTTGTTAATATACCACTGTCCGGCATTAACCCCCCGAACTGGTATGTAATTCGGAGCGGAGGGCCGGAAAACCGATAAATTCAACCGACGATCGGAGGAGACAAAATGAAAAAACAGTTCGCGCGCATTCTTTCCGCCGTGCTGGCTCTGTCCCTGCTGCTGAGCCTCTGCCTGACCGCGTCCGCCGCCCAGGAGGGCGACCTTCTGGCCCGCATCAAGGAAAAGGGCTATATCGTCATCGCCACGGAGGGAGACTGGGCTCCATGGACCTACCATGACGAAAGCAATACCCTGATGGGCTTTGACGTGGAGCTGGGCAAGAAGCTGGCCGAATACATCGGCGTGGAAGCCCGCTTTGAAGAAACCAACTGGGACGCGATCCTCGCCGGCGTGGATTCCGGCCGCTTTGACATCGCCTGCAACGGCGTCAGCGTGACCCCGGCGCGGTCGGAAAAGTATGATTTCTCCGTGCCTTACGTCTATTCCAAGACGGTCCTCGTGGTGCGGGGCGACAACGATACCATCCACTCCCTGGAGGACCTCAAGGGGAAGAAGACGGCCAACACCATCTCCAGCATCTTCGCCGGCATCGCGGAAAGTTACGGCGCTTCCGTGGTGGGCGTGGAAGCCCTCGTGGATACCATCCAGCAGGTGCTGCAGGGCCGTGTCGACGCGACGATGAATTCCCGCATGACCATCAACGACTACCTGAAAGAGCATCCCGACTCCAACCTCAAGATCGTGGATGAAACGGCGGGCGACATCGTGGCCGTGCCCGTCCGCAAGGGCGAGGACGCCGCTTCCCTGCTGGCCGTGATCAACGAAGCGATTGAAAGCATGCGGGCGGACGGCACGCTGAGCGAACTGTCCAAGCGGTATTTTGACGGCCTGGACGTGACGGAGGAATAAGCCTGAAGCAGGCTCCGTTCCCTTCGTGAAGGAAGAATTAAAACAGAGGAAGAACAGGGCAGGCGGCACCCTTGCCGTCTGCCCTTTATAAAGGAAAATGCAATGAACGAGCGGATCTGGACCATTGTGCGGGACGCGTTTCCCCAACTGATCGAAAAATTTTTTACCATGACCGTCCCGCTGACGGTTCTTTCGTTTGCCCTGGCGCTGGTGATCTCCGTGCTGACGGCGGTCATTCAGTATGCCCGCGTCCGCGGCCTTTCCTGGCTGTGCCGGGGCTATATCTGGATCATCCGGTGTACGCCGCTGTTGGTGCAGCTGTACCTGGTGTATTACGGCCTGCCCAGCCTGGGCATTGTGCTGGACGCCTTCCCCACGGCGGTGCTGGTGTTCGGCATCAACGAAGGGGCCTACATGGCGGAAACCATGCGCGGGGCCCTGGAGGCCGTGCCCTCCGGTCAGCTGGAAGCCGGGTACTGCACGGGCCTGAGCTATCCGGCCATCATGCGCCATGTGATCCTGCCGCAGGCCTTCCGCACGGCCTTCCCGGGCCTGTCCAACTCCCTGATTTCCATGGTCAAGGGCACCAGCCTGGCCTCCGTCATTACGGTGACCGAAATGTTCCGCCAGGCCGTGGTGATCAACGGGCGGGTCTATGAATCCCTGGCCCTGTATACGGAAGTGGCGCTGATTTATCTCCTTTTCTGCTCGCTGCTGACGCTCCTGCAGCGCTGGGGCGAAAAAAAGCTGAACGCGTACGGAGGTGTCCGCTGATGCTGACGGTGGAAAATATCCATAAACGCTTCCTGACCGATGGGCCGGAAGTGCTCCGGGGTGTGAGCCTGGAGGTCAAAAAAGGGGACGTGGTGGCGATTCTGGGGCCCTCCGGCTCCGGGAAAACCACGCTGCTTCGCTGCATCAACTATCTGGAGCGGGCGGACGAGGGAACGATGACCTTCGACGGGCAGACTTTTGACATGCACCGGATTCAGAAGGGCCAGATCGCTGCGATCCGGCGGAAGACTGCCTTTGTCTTCCAGAACTATAACCTGTTTTTAAACAAAACCGTATTGGAAAACGTCACCCTGGGCCTGACGGTCGGCCGGGGGATGCACCGGGACCAGGCCAGGGACATCGGCGTCGAATCCCTCCGCCGGGTCGGTATGGCGGACAGGACCAGCGCGTACCCCAGAGAGCTGTCCGGCGGCCAGCAGCAGCGCGTCGCCATCGCCCGAGCCCTGGCATCCTCCCCGGAGATCATCTATTTCGACGAGCCCACCAGCGCCCTGGACCCAGAGCTGATCGGCGAGGTGCTCGGCGTCATGCGGGAGGTCGCCCAGGACGGGATGACCATGCTGGTGGTGACCCACGAGATGGAATTCGCCCGCCACGTCTCCAGCCAGGTGGTGTTCATGGAGCAGGGGCAGATCGTGGAAAGCGGCTCCTCCCAGGGCTTTTTCGAGGCCCCGCGGACGGAGCGGGCCAGGGCCTTTGTGAGGAGCATTTTAGGGCAGCACAGGGTCAAGGAGTAATGCGTAATTCCTAATGCGTAATGCGTAATGGGTCGGGCGGAGTTGGAATGATGGAAATGGATTATTTGAAGGAGTCACTCCTCAGGGAGTATGGGGGAGAGGCGGAGGAGATCCTGGCGGGGCTGAGCTGCAGGCGGCGGACGACCCTCCGGGTCAATACCCTCAAAGCGGACCGGGGCAGGGTCGAGGAAGAGCTCCGGGCGGCGGGGCTCAGCTCTTCGCCTGTTCAGGGCCTGGCTGACGCCCTGGTTCTCCCCAGCGGGTCCGAGAGCGCCGTGCGGAAGCTGGGAGCTTATGAGAATGGAGAAATCTATCTCCAGAGCCTTTCTTCCATGCTCCCTCCGCTTTTCCTGGGGGCGGAAGCAGGGGAGGATGTGCTGGACATGGCGGCGGCCCCGGGCGGCAAAACCAGCCAGCTGGCCCAGCTGACGGGCGGTCATGCCTTCATTACCGCCTGTGAAATCAACCACATCCGCGCCGAACGGATGAAATCCAACCTGAAAAAGCTGGGCTGCGGCCGGGTCAACGTGATTGAACGGGACGCCCGGAAGCTGGACGATTTCCTCCGCTTTGACCGGATCCTTTTGGACGCTCCCTGCTCCGGCAGCGGCACGCTGGATCTGACGGACGAAGGTTCCTGCAAGGCCTTTTCGGAAAAGCTGGTCCACAACTCCGCCAGGCTCCAGAAGGAACTGATCAGAAAGGCCGTCCGCCTGCTCAAACCCGGCGGGACGCTGCTGTATTCCACCTGCTCCCTGCTTCGGGAGGAAAACGCCGAAAGCGCCGGGGAAATGAAGAAGCTCGGCCTTTTACCGGACCCGATCACGCTGGAGGGCGTCGAAGGTCTGCGCCTGCTGGACGGCGGGCTGCCCGGCAGCGTAACGGTGTGCCCGAACGAGTTTTTTGAAGGGTTCTTTATGGCCCGGTATAAAAAAGCCCCGTGACCGCCGGTTTTCCAGTAAAGAAGTCGTAGGAATGTTGGCTCTGTCAAACCGTCTTTGGGAGGTATTCATCATGGCATTTTTCCGGATCGACTATTATTCCAACGCCCTGCACCGCGCCACGTCCTTTGAAATGTTCATGCCCAATGATCCGCGGGAACCGGCTGGCCTGCCGGGCAATCCGGGGAAGGGGGACAAGGCGGAGGACCAGCCCATGCGCACGCTGTTTCTGCTGCACGGCTATACCGGCAAGGCGGAGAACTGGGTGCCGGAGGAGGTTGCCGCCCGCTACAACCTGGCTGTCGTGATGCCGACGGCGGAAAATTCCTTCTACTTGAACGGCGAGGCCACCGGCCGGGCCTACCAGACGATGGTGGGCGAAGAGCTGGTTTCCTATGTCCGAAGGACGTTCGGACTTGCCAAGAAGCGGGAGGAGACCTTCATCGCCGGCCTGTCGATGGGCGGCTTTGGAGCCCTGCACACGGGCTTTGCGTATCCCAAGACCTTTGGGAAAATCGTGGCCCTGTCTTCCGCGCTGATCGTGCACGAGGTAGCCCGTCTGAAGCCGGGCGAAGACAACGGGGTGGCCAATTACGAGTATTACCGCCAGTGCTTCGGAGACTTGGCAACGGCGGAAAAGCGGGACGTCAATCCGGAAGTGCAGATTCTGAACCTGAAAAAGAAGAAGGTCAGGATCCCGGACATCTTCATGGCCTGCGGGACGGAGGATTTCCTGCTCGAAAACAACCGCCAGCTGCACGCCTTCCTGGAACAGGAAAACGTCCCGCACCAGTATCTGGAAGGCCCCGGCGTCCACAACATGGTCTTCTGGTCGGAATACATCGTCCGGGCCATCGAGTGGATATTCAGCTGAGGGGTATTACAGCTCAAACAAGACCATATGGCGTTTTCTGCCTCCGGGCCCGCTGCGGTTCGGAGGCAGAGTAATCTTCGGAAGATGCAGAAAACAAAAGAAATGCTTGACAGGTGACCTTTCGTTCACTATAATAAGTGAACAAAAGGTCACTTCACATTGGACGGAGGTCATGATGGCAAACGATACGAAGGAAAAGATCCTGGACGCTGCGCTGGAGCTGTTCTCCCAAAAGGGCTACGAGGGAACCAACATCAGGGAGCTGTCCGCTTCCCTCGGGCTGGTCAAGTCCGGCATCTATAAACACTATGAGAGCAAGGAAGCCATCTGGAATGCCCTGTTGGACAGGATGATCGCCTATTATGGGGAACGCTTTGGCTCCGCCGAGCATCTGCCCCCGGTGCCGGATTCCCTGGAAGATTTCGTCTCCATGACCATGCGGATGGTGAATCTTACGATCCACGACGAGCAGATCGTGAAGACGAGAAAG
>OCVV010791573.1_pt1 | contig 32876 bp, 31 predicted proteins | sample 1539721 | NCBI WGS metagenome assembly OCVV01 (sample SAMN02144230, study PRJEB22623) | gut metagenome | biome: sheep rumen | host: Ovis aries | place: New Zealand | reverse complement strand
ACTCTTATCTTTATTAGATAAGTATTTAATACTTGTTAAAGATATAAAATTTCAAATTATTAAAAATAATTTAATTAACTATTTAAAGTAGTGATAAAATAGTTAATTGGTAAGTTAATAAGAAGGTAAAAATTATGAATTTTGTATTGTTTTTAGGAATATTACTAATTCTTGGATTAATATCTACAAGAATAGTTAAAATAGTGAAATTGCCTAATGTTACAGGCTACCTAGTAGTAGGGTTAATCGCATGTATATTATGTTTACTTCTAGATAGTAATTTAGGAACTGATTTAAAAACTAGTTTATCTAGAATGAATGGTTTCATATCTACTATAGCGCTTGGATTTATCGCTTTATCAATAGGTGAAGAATTTAAATTATCTAAGATCAAAGAATATGGAAGTAAGATAATGTTAATCACATTCTTACAAGCGTTCTTAGCGGTATTATTTGTAGATGTTGCGCTAATTATAATATGCTTAGTATTAAGCTTGGATTTAAGTATTGCATTATGTTTAGGCGCTATCGCAGCCGCAACAGCTCCAGCCGCAACTTTAATGGTAATTCATCAGTATAAGGCAAAAGGCCCACTAGTAGATATATTATTGCCTGTTGTTGCGTTCGATGATGCGATAGGTCTAGTAGTCTTCAGTATATCAGTATCAGTAGCGGATTCAATCGCTACTAAAGCACCAATATCATTTATTTCATTCTTGTTGTTACCATTAATTGAGATAATTGGTTCAATAGTAGTTGGTTCGCTTCTTGGATTCTTGATGCATATACTAATTAAATTCTTTAAATCAAGAAACAACCACGCAATAGTTATTATCGCATTTACTTTGCTTGGAGTTGGTATATGTGAAGCATTAAATCTAATTCAAGTAAATGGTAGAAACTTAGAATTCTCAAATCTATTATGCTGTATGATGATTGGAGCGATGTATGTGAACATCGCTAAAGAAAACGAACTCAATATAGTAAATAGAGATGTAGAATTAATAGATAGATGGACACCATTTTTATTCATGTTATTCTTCGTATTATCAGGAGCTCATTTAGGAATAGCGAGCGAAGAGATTATAAATTCTAATGATGCGAAATCAATAATTCCAATTCTAGTAGTCTTTATCGCATATATATTAATGAGATCATTAGGTAAATATACTGGCGCATTTATTGGATGTAAAATTACTAAAAGAGATAAACATATAACTAACTATTTAGGTATCACGCTCCTCCCTCAAGCAGGTGTTGCGATAGGCATGGCTAATCAGATATCTAAAATGGAATCATTTAAAGTTAACAACATTGGTAACATTGTTGTCGCAGTAACACTATGCGCAACACTAGTATATGAAATAGTCGGTCCGTTACTAACTAAATTAAGTTTAGAAAAAGCTGGTGAAATACCAGATGAAAACGGATTATATCCATACGAAAATATAGTTCAATAATAATAAAAGCTACAGAAAATTAGGTTGGTAGATCATAATAAAAAGACAAAGGCAATTTATCGCTTTTGTCTTTTTATTATTTAATCAATTAACAAGTGTGCGGCTCAAGTTTATCAATTTTTGAATTTGTAAATTTAATCTCATACACAATATATCTATCTTTCGACTTAGTTGCAAGACCAAACTCGCCATTCTTTTTTTCTTAAGGATATCATACCAATAGGGTCCTATATCTTCTATAATAGGGTTTATTTTACCTAATTAATTCGTCCTAATTAAATATTGTTTAGATATTTATCAAATACTTTTGGTACAACAACACAACAAAATCATTATTCTTCAATTCTTTTTTGTCGGTTTAAAGCAACAAGAAATTTTCCGACAAAAAACTTTATATTAGTGGTCTAAAATATATAATAAAAAATGTTCAATTAATATTCAACTAACTCGCTAAAAGCATATTTTCCTTTCCCATGGCCTTTAATGTGAATGATAATTTTATTATCTAGTAGAAGTGAGATTAGTTTTGAGGCACCAAAAGGTGACAATTTTAAAATATTCATAACTTCTGTTCTTCTAAAATAGGATTTATTAGATAGTTCAAAATGTAGTTTTGTTATTTTTTTCTAGTTACATTTGATATATGAATATTTTCAATGTCCACTTTTTATCATCAATGTCCACTTTTTTGCCAAAATCAATATGTAAATATCTGTTTTATTTATAATCTTTCAATAGTTTTAATTCTTATTACTGGGTATGGAAAATCAGTTAGTCCACCACCAACATTTACAGTACTAGCGTTATCTAAATAATCTAATGTTTCTTGTGATTTTTTATCATCTAATACTTTTCCAAACGCAGCGTATTCACCATCTAAATGTTTTGCGCGTGCTGTACAGATGAATATTTGTGATGATGCGCTATCTTTAATCATTGTTCTAGCCATTGATAATACGCCTTTTTCATGTAAGAGTTTATTATCAAAACCATTAGATTTGAATTCTCCTTTAATAGGTTTATTCTTTTTAGCTTCAGTTAATTCTTTTTTATTATCATCTAGATAATATCCACCTACTTGCGCCATGAATCCTTTTATTATTCTATGAAATACTATTGAGTCATAGTAGTGATTATCCACGAGTTCTAAAAAGTTTTTAACTGTAATAGGCGCTATATCCTCATAAACTTCAAAATCTAGATACATTCCATTTTCTAAAGTCATTCTTAATTTATTCATCTAGTTCCTTACTCCTTTTTGCGATCTCTAATTTTAATTCTTCAAGTCTAGCTTCTACTACCACTTTTCTTTCAAGTAGAGAATCTTTTTCTGTCACTAATTTATCAATATATTCTAAATATCTATCTTTAGCTTCATCTGTGCTTTTTACAGGGAATTCATCGCTATATGTTTTAAGCGATGATAATAAATTAGAAAAATTAGTAGCGTTGTATTTTTCATCACTATTTGTATAACCAATAGTTATCACAAATGGATATGAATTATTTATCGCATCTAAAAATGCTTGTTTAGTCTTATCTGTATAAGATGGGAAAGCTTTTAAATAAAACATATCATCAGCGTATGTTGGTTCTCCATTATAAAGAATTATTTTATTAATTCCTAAACTTTTTATTTTTGTAATAGTATTATCATCTATTTCATTATTTAAATAATACGCTATAGTTGGATTAGGCAATCCCTTCTTAGAAAAGTTTGAATATAAAGCGTCTATATTAGTCTGTTTAGATAGAGTCATTGATAATTCATATCCTTCTTGTTCAACTAAAGTAGATATGGTTGATTGATCCATCATTCCTTGAATATTTATAAAATAATTAGTATCAAGGCTGATTATCGCTTTATATCCTGAATCATTTAAATATGGATACATATTGTCTAAAAAATATGTTCTCGCATCAGTCAACATTATCATAGATGAACCTAAATCATATCCAACACCTTCTAATTTAGAATTGATTGAAAAAAGTTCAGAAGATAAGGCGTTTCTTTCTTCTTTTAATGGTCTAAGTTCAGTCTCTATTTGATCATATTTATTTTTTATCGCTTCTTGTTCCTTGTTGTCTTTAATAATTAGTATGGTTATAGGTGTAGCGATTAAAGCGCAAACCAAGAAAACTATTAATGCAATTAAAATATTTCTTTTATTATAAGTCATATTATTCATCTATGATTTGCACCTTAAAGTTACCACTAAACCTCATTATAGGAATAATGGTTACGAAACAGTGCTCATCTAGCTCCTTGATTCTATTTACATATTTAGATACTTCACTAGTCTGAACAACGATAGTAAGTATATTTTTTTGTTTATGAGTATATGCGCCAGTAACGCTGCTCGTGATAGTTAGACCATGTTTAAATTCAGAAAGTAATGTGCTTGCGATAGATTCACCAAATTCTGTCACAACTTCTAATTTTACTTTATTGTATGCAGTATGAATATGATCGACTACTAAAGATGTTAAAACGAAATAAAGAAGAGTATATAACGCTGTAGACAAACAGTCTCCTACTGCCTTAACACCACTTTCAGTAGTTGTTAAAAATGAGATTAATGCACCAAAGAAAACTATTAATGAGCTTATGATCATATTGATGAATCCAACTGATTTTCCTTTTTTTAAATTGAGATACTGACATAAAGTGATGATACCACCACTAGTTGCGCCCCTTCTCATCATTAATCCATTTGCGAGTCCACCTAAAGCCGCTGCGATTACAATCGACTCAAATTTTTGATCTAATGAAAATATTTCTAAACTCATCCAGAAATCCGCAAAACCAATTGTGATAGTCTGGATGATTGTTGAGATTGATGTATATATTGCGTATTTCTTTGATAATTTAAAGAACGCAAGAACGTTAAATGGTAAAAGTAATGCGAAGTTAAGAATACTTAAATATCCGTTAAACGCATCCCATTTACCATGTTTAAAAATAATACCCGCAAGCTGTAATAATATCTGTGATATACCAGTTACACCACCCGCATATAGTTTTAGTGGGTTAATAAAAGCGCATGTTGAAATACCGATTAGCGCTGAACCGATTATCACAACTAATACAGATACTATTAAGTTTATTGTCTTCTTACTATCAGCCACATTAGGATCATGAATAATATGCATTTTTATTCCTCGAGTGTTAACTCATATTCCATATCTTGAATTATTTCTTCTTTAGCTTTTTGAACATCTTTTTCTCTAGGGAATAATGGACTATCTAAATTAGATACAGTATATTCCATCTTTCCATTTAATTTATAATCTAATAAACCTTGTTTATCATCTTCTATTCCTAAAGCCTTAAAGACAACCTTAGTAGAATTAACTAGGTATGGAACATATAATATAGTGATAACTCTAATAGATTCAAGTAAAGCGTATAATACAGATTCAAGTTCATCTAATTTGTTTTCTTTAAACAAAGCCCATGGAGCTGTTTCATCTATTAATTTGTTTGTTCTAGATACTAAAGACGAAACATCTTGCAGAGCCTTATCTAGTCTAAATTCATCCATATCTTTATGATATAAAGAAACAGTTTCATTTATTTTATCATTTAAAGATTTAATAAATTCATTATCAGTTTCTTTATATGATACATTTGCGTTAAAGTATTTTATCGCCATAGATATAGTTCTAGATACTAGGTTTCCATAGTCGTTCGCAAGATCAGAATTATATCTAGAAACAAAATCTTCTGGTGTACAGATTGTATCAGATAAACTTGGGAATTCTCTAATTATATAATATCTAAATGCGTCACTACCATAACGTTTAGTAAATGTTCTTGGATAGATGACGTTTCCTTTAGATTTACTCATCTTTTCACCATACATTAGTATCCAGTTATGCGCATATAGTCTAAAGTTGATTGGAACATCGATACTCATTAAGAAAATAGGCCAGAAAATAGCGTGGAATCTTAATATATCTTTCGCAACCACATGAACAACTTCAGAATTTAACCAGTATTTTTCATATAAAGATTTATCATCTTCATAGAATCCAAGCGCAGTTAAATAGTTGAAAAGCGCATCAAGCCAAACATATACAACATGTTTAGGGTTAGCGTTAATTGGAATACCCCATTTAAAAGTAGAACGAGATACGCTTAAATCCTGTAAACCTTGTTTAATAAAAGAAACAACTTCTGCTTTCTTTCCAGCTGGTTCAATAAAACCAGGATGAGTTTCAATAAAATCTAGTAATCTATCCTGATATTTAGATAATTTAAAGAAATATGATTCTTCTTTCGCTACAGTTACGCTTCTTCCACAAGATGGACATAATTTCTTATCTCCAACTTCGCTTTGTGTATAGAATGTTTCACATTCAACGCAGTATAGTCCATCATATTCACCTAGATAGATATCACCTTTTTCTAACATCTTATCGAATATTTTTTGAACTTGTTCAACGTGATTTTTATCAGTAGTTCTTACAAAATAATCATAATCACAATCTAAAGAAGCCCATAAATCTTTAGCGTTTTTAGCGAGCTTATCAGTAAATTCCATAGGTGTTAAACCTTTAAGGTTCGCTTTCTTTTCAACCTTTTGACCATGTTCATCCATACCAGTCATGAATCTAACATCATAACCCATCTGTTTTTTATATCTCGCTAGAGAATCACAAAATATAGTTGATGATGAACTTCCTATATGGAGTCTACCTGATGCGTAATAAATTGGTGTAGTTATATAAAAATTCTTTTTCATTGTTAGTTCCTCAAAATTCCGTCTGATACTTTCTTCATATTCTCATAATTTGTTAATGATTCTAGTAATAATAATCCAAAATCAACAGTAAAATTCATTGATCTACCTGTAACAATATTTAAGTCACGGACCGCACCATGTTCAGGATGGTATATTCCATTACTACAATATTTTTCAAATCCGCTATAACAAGTATAGTTTTTATTATCTAATACTCCCGCAATACCAAGTATTGATGGCGCAGCACAAATAGCGGCGATTATTTTTTTATTATCGTTAAAATCTCTAACTAGTTTAAATAATCTATCCATTTTATGCATTGTAGTAAACGCAGCTTTACCACCAGGAATAAATAAAGCGTCATATTTCATACATTCTTCATCGCTTAAATTCTTAAACAACATATCCGCTTTTATATTAAATCCATGGCTTAATCTAACTTCCATTAAATCTATTGATGCGAGGTCTACTTGAACTCCACCTCTTCTTAATAGATCTACAGTTACTACTAATTCGCTATCTTCGCTTCCTTCACCAAATATAGTTAATACTCTCATTTCTTGCTCCTTAGATATTCATTATAGATGTCGCTTGATTTTTTATTTAATTTAGTTGATAGAGCCTTTGATGCTTCTTTAAGTGATAATCCACTAGACAATAATTCATCAACTGAATCAACTAAATTATATTTTACTTCTTCATTTTCTTTATTTTTACCTTCTACTACGATAACCATCTCACCTTTTAAATCATCGCTTAAAGAATTATATTCAGATAATTCTAAATCTATTGTTTCTTCAAACAGTTTAGTTATCTCTCTAGATATTACACATTTTCTATTTCCAAATACTTTATACATCTCTTTTAAAGTATCTTTTATTCTTACAGGTGATTCATAGAAAACGATAGAGAATGGATAATCTTTCATAGATTCTAATTCTTTATTTTTTATAGAAGTTTTATGATTTAAGAATCCATAAAACAAGTATGGTTTCATAGGTAGAGCGCTCATAGTGATAGCCGCTATACTAGCGCTTGCGCCCACAACTGGAGATACTTTATATCCTAGATCTCTCGCTCTTTTAACGACTTCAAAACCAGGATCAGATATGATAGGTGTACCCGCATCGCTAATTAAACCTACATCATATCCTTTTTCAAGTAAAGAGATTATATAATCCTCTTTTTCTTTAGTTGAATGGTCGTGATAACTATCTAGTTCTCTTGATATGTTATAACTAGATAATAATTTAGATGTTACTCTGGTATCTTCGCAGAATAAATAATCTACAGATTTAATAGTTTCTATCGCTCTATAGGTAATATCTTTTAGATTACCTATTGGTGAAGATATTATATATAAACAATTTTTATAAGGGGATTCACTGCTTCTTCTCATCATTTTCACCATAATGGAAATAATCTATTATTTCTTTAGAATATTCACCATTTTCTTTATAGATATATAATGGTTCTAAAATAGATAATCCATGTTTCTTTCCATTCTTTCTTGCGTCAATTAAAAACACATAAGAATCTTTATTAGGTTTAGGGTATACAAATCTAATTCTTTTTGGAACTAGTTTATATTTATTTAATAATTCTATAGTTTCTAAGAATCTTTCACTGCGCTGAACCATATTGAATGAACCACCATCTTTTAATAGATATGATCCATTTTTTATTATCTCTTCCATAGTGATATTAAATTCGTGTCTAGAATTCTTTAGATTCTCATTTTCATTTTTTAGTTTTGTTTCATTTAATGTGAAGTATGGAGGGTTGGTTACGCAAGAAGAAAATGATGATGGGCTAAATATATTTTTAATATTTCTAATATCACCATTTATGATTTTGATTCTATCATCAAGATTATTTAGAGTGACACTTCTTTTCGCTCTATCATATGAAGATTCTTGAATCTCTATACCATATATTTCTTTATCAGTTCTTAAAGATAATATTAGTGGGATTATACCATTACCACACCCTAGGTCAATAATTCTAGTTTCTCTTTTTTTTATATCACAAAAGAAAGAAAGAACTGTCGAATCTATCGAGAAACTAAATTCATCCCTTTCTTGAATGATTTTATAAGAATCTTTATAACCTAGGATATTATCTATTTCTTCCATTCTATACTTCTATTCTGATTGTTTCTTCTTTATCGTTATTACTATTGTTTTTGTTTTTCTTATAACGGTTTTTATTGTTTAGATTTTTATTTTTATTGTTGTGGTGATGTTTAAAGTTATTATTGTAGTTTCTATTAGGTCTATTATTGTTGTTTTCATTAGGTTTAGACTCAGTCTCATTACTTTGAGGTGCTGTTTCAATTTTAACCACTTCATCATCACTTGTTTTATTTTCTTTTATCTTTTGATAAGGCTTATTATATTGGTTACTATTGTTATTGTTAAATCTATTAGGTTTTCTTGAATTATTATATTGATTATTATTAGATTCTTTCTTCTTATTATCCTCAACTGGTTTATTCTCTTCAATAATCTCTTTTAATTCTTCGCTCATTAAAAGGCTATCTTCTTGAGATAATTCAGTATTTGGAATTGGGTTATCTAATCCTTCTATTTTTTCTTGATATAGTTCATCTTCATACGCAATACAACATAAAAGCTTTCCACATAATCCAGAAATAGTAGTTGGATTTAAAGATAGGTTTTGGTTTTTAGCCATCTTGATTGTGACATTTTGAATATCTCCAAGCCATTCGCTACAGCACACGATTCTACCACATTCACCAATACCTGAAATTATTCTTGATGCATCTCTTGGACCAACCTGACGAAGTTCAATTCTTGTATGATATTTATACGCAATCTCTTTAACTAATTCTCTAAAATCAACTCTACCATCACTTGTAAAATAGATGATTAATTTAGATCTATCAAGTGTATATGTCACTTCAAGAAGTTTCATCTCTAACTCTTTATAGTTAGTTAGAATTGATTTAACTTCTTCATATAGTTCTGGTTTTAATGCTTGATTTTCTAGATAAGCTTCCATATCTTTATCAGTAGCTTGGCGAATTACATTCTTTAATTCTCCAACTACTTCATCATCGCTAACTTCCATTTCACCTTGAACTATTTTACCAACTTCAATTCCTCTAGCGGTTTCAACTACAGCGTATTTTCCTACTTCTAGATTAGGAATTGAACCAAAATAATATCTTTTATGATTTCCTTCAAAAGTTACAGTTACCACATTAGGCATACATTTATCCTCTTATTTTCATTTCCATCTTCAAGAATAAATTATCTAAATAAAGATGGAGATTGATTGATTTTTTATTGTTTATATTTGTTTTAATTTCTATTAATTCTTTTATGTATGATACAAGATCATCTTTAGGATACATTAATGATATCCTTTTTATTCTTGATGTTTCTTCATTAAATATGAATTTATTTTCTTTATTTGAGATATAATTTAATACATCCATTAAATATAGACAGGTAAGCGATAAAAAGAAATCCTGTTTATCACTATCATTTAATAAGGAATAGTGTTCATTTAGATAAAGGATTATTGAACCATCAAATTCAAACTTTTCTCTAAACATATCCGTTACTAAATTTAATATATCCATCATACTTTGGTCATTAATAATAGATTCGATTTTTTCTTCACTTTGAGTGTATTCAATTAATATATCTAAGATATTAGAATCATACCCTTTTTTAAGGAGTCTATTTTTAAGCGCATCTTTTTGAATAGGTCTAAAATTTAAGGTCACGCATCTTGAGATGATGGTATCAAGTAGATTATTTAAATTCTCCACAACGAATATGATATAGGTATTTAAAGTTGGCTCTTCAACAAACTTAAGGATTGCGTTTGATGATGATTGATTTAAATAATCAGCTTCTAAAAACACATAAAATCTTGGTCCTTCTTCTAGTGATGATATGTTTGCGTCCTTGATGAAATCTCTAACAGAATCTATAGATATAGATGTTTTAGTATCTCTTTTAATATATAGAACATTTAAACATGAATCATCATCTATTCTCTTATAAACACCACTATCGCTTACTTCTTCATTAAAATAATCAGCGTAAACCATCTTGATAAAATGTCTAACCATTTCTTCTCTCTTAGTTGATTTATCACCATTAAAAATTAGAGCGTGAGGTATTCGCCCTTTTTTAATCATATTCGATAAAGTTTTATAGACGATAGGTTGTTCAAGAGATGGATCAAACATTTTATAATATTTCCTTTATTTCTTTTAACGCATCTTTATATACTGTTACTGCGTCATTTTCACCATTGATTATTCTTATTCTATCTTTGAACATATTGGATACGATTTTATATCCTTCATAAACTCTATTATGGAAATCTAATGATTCCTTATCCATTCTATTTAGTTCATGAGTTTGAGTATGTTCATATATTCTTTTAATTCCTATTTCAGGTCTAACATCTAGATAGATAGTTAAATCAGGGTAGAATCCATCTATCGCAAAGTTATTTATTTCTAGAACCTTATCAACACCAATATTTCTAGCGTATCCTTGATAAGCTAAAGATGAATCTAAATATCTATCGCATAATACGATATATCCATCATCTAGTAGAGGTTTTACTTTTTCAATTAGGTGTTGTCTTCTAGATGCCGCATATAGATACGCTTCACAGATTGGATCCATTTCTGTATTTTTAACATCATGGATAATATCTCTAATCTCTTCAGATATCTTTACTCCACCAGGTTCTCTAGTAGATACTACCTTATATCCTTCTAAAGTTAATTCCTCTATTATTTTTTTAATTACTGATGTTTTTCCAGAACCATCAGTTCCTTCAAAAGTTATGAATTTTCCTTTCATATTACCACCATTAATAATCTATTTTAATTAGATAGAGTCCAGATGCGGGAGCTAAAAAAGCTGTCTCATTTTTATTTCTAGAATCTATCAAATCTTTGATGTTTGATTTTTTATTTTTATCTATTTCAATTAGGCTACCTATTATGAATCTAATCATGTTATGTAAGAAACCACTTCCTACAAACTTGAAATATAGTCTAGTACCTTTCTTTTTAACACTAGCTTCATATATAGTCCTAACAGTATTATCTTTTTCTCCCTTACTAAACGCCACAAAGTCATGAGTTCCAAGAAGAGATTTTAATTCTTTTCTTATTCTAGATAAATCATTTATCTTAGTATAATAAACATAATCTTTTTCAAATACTGAATACTCACCAGTATCGATAATATATTCATATTCTTTTTTGATGGTGTCATATCTACAGTTAAATAGTTGACTTCTAGAATATGAATCAATTATTCTTATATCCTTAGGAAGAAGGTTATTTAGCGCGTATTTATATTTCTTGTGATCAATTCCATTTGAAGGAAACTGAACAACCTGACCTTTAGCGTGAACCCCTTTATCAGTTCTAGATGATACAATGATATCTATATCTTTAGAAATCATTCTTTTTATAGCGCTTTCTATCTCAGATTGAATTGAATTAAATGATGGATTATTCTGTTTCTGCATTCCATAATAATTCTTTCCATCATATTCAATTACTAATACTACCTGTTTATTAAGCTCATTATATTCTTCTTCAATTAATGATTGAATATATCCATCGCCATCAAGTTTCGCTTTCATTATATATTTAATATCATTAACTTTATAGAACAATAAATAATGAGAATCTTCTTTTTGAACACTTACCATAGATATTTCTTTATCAACAAAATATCCATAGACTGGTTCTTTAGTAGTGTATTGATTCTTATCACTACATCTAAATGCGATAAAATCGCTTGATAAGAATTCATTATATTCTTTCTTTTCTAAGAATAATAGAAAGTTATCTATAGAAGGATTGATAGACATATCGCACCTCCTAAAACTAGAATAGAAAATATTAAGACAAATGTATCAATTGTTTTCCATTTAAGCACGTGGTATCTTGTCTTTTTCTTTCCTGGTACGAAGTTACGTGATAACATCGCATCAGCTAGTTCATCGCTTCTTTCAAAAGACATGACGAACATCGGCACAAGTAAACTAACTATTATCTTAACTTTTTTAACTATGGATCCACTCTTAAAGTCAGCGCCACGGCTCGCTTGAGCGTCCATTATTTTATAAGCTTCATCCATAATGGTTGGAATATATCTTAAAGCGATAGTTATTATTAAGGCTATCTCTTCTGGATTGATTTTTATAACCTTTAACGGTTTAAGTAAGAACTCTATTCCTAAGGTTAAATCAGTTGGCTTAGTTGATAAGGTTAGAAGAGTTGCGATAAAGACTATCGCAATCAATCTAAAGAATATGAATAAGCTCATATCTAAACCATTTTTATATATTTCTAAATTAAACGTTAGAAAAGTATAAAAATTATTTAAATAAGCTAATGAGAAATATATTAAAGTTAGAAATAGTAGGAAATATAAAAAGTTGAGCTTAATATATTTTTTAGTTAAGAAATAAATCAGAGTGAGTAAGACGATCGCTACTATCGAATCTATCGATAAATACATCTCTTTAGAATGTATCACATATCCAGATTTATTAAAGAATATCTGAAATAGGAATACAAATATTGATAACATAAGTAGAGGTCTTAAACCTTTTAAAGCTTTAAAGATAGAGATTCTTGAAGTTAAAAGAATTATTAAGGTAAAGCCTATTGCGCCTAACATCTCATAATAATTCTTTAAGAAGAACACCGCAACCATTAATAGAATAGTTGAGATTATCTTTACTCTTGGATCTAATTTATAGATATATGACTTGCCTGGTACATATTGGCCTAATACGAAATTATTCATTCGCTAGTACCTCCACAAGCATATTTAGATTATTTATATGTTTATCAATTTTAATACCAGTCTTTTCATATATATTATCGATTATCCTTAATACATCTGGATTATCGATATGAGCTATATCAACTATTTCCTTATGATTAACAAATAGGTCATATGGAGTTGAATCAAAGATAAGTTCAGAATCTTTTAAAACCAAGACTCTTTTAGCGCAATCATAAGCGATATTCATATCGTGAACGATTATGATAATCGTCTTATGATATACCTCATTTAGTTCTTTAAATAGTTTAATAAGTTTTCTTTTAGTTTCAGGATCTATTCCTGCGGTTGGTTCATCAAATATTAGAATATCCGGTTCCATCGCTAAGATACCCGCGATTGAAACTAGCTTCTTTTCTCCACCTGATAATTGGAATGGAGATTTTTCATAATATGATTCATCAATATGAACTAAAGATAACGCATGTTTCGCTATTTCAGTCGCTTCATCTATAGACTTTCCAAAATTAAGCGGAGCGAACATCACATCTTTTAATACTGTTTCTTCAAATAATTGATAATCTGAGAATTGGAAAACTAGTCCTACATGTTTTCTTATTGAATTATAGTTTTCTTTTCTTTTTCTCTGTTTCTTTAACCTTATATCATTAATAATAGCGATACCGCTAGTTGGAACTTTTAACGCATTAAATATAGAACATAAAGTTGATTTTCCACTGCCTGTTTCACCAATTATAGAAATAAAATCATCTTTAGAATCGATATTTAGTGATACATCTTTAAGAGCGTATATAGTTCCTTTTTTCTTAGGATTATAAGAATAACTTACTTTTTCAAGGCTGATTCCCATAATAAATCTAGAACCTCCTTATTCTTATAATTCTTTTCTTTAAGTTCATGATAAACATATAGATCGCTCGGCATCTCTAATCTAGTTGAGCGAAGAGTTTCATAATCTGTAAGAACATTTATAGTCTTATCATCTTTAATGATCTTTCCTCTTTTTAAAACTATACATCTATCTGATAACATCGCTTCATCCATATTGTGAGTGATCATGATGATAGTTTTACCTCTATCTCTTAAGGCTTTAGCTATCTCAATTAAATCTCTTCTACCGATAGGATCAAGCATAGATGTAGCTTCATCAAAGATAAATACTTCAGGATCAATTGCGAGAATACCTGCGATTGCGACTCTCTGTTTCTGTCCGCCTGATAATTCTGATGGAGCTTTATCTTTATATTTAGTCATTGATACAGCTTCAAGCACATTATCGATAATAGGTTTCATTTCATCATGAGGAATGCATAAATTTTCAAGCCCAAATGCGATATCATCTTCAACACTAGTTGCGACAAACTGGTTATCAGGATTCTGATATACAATACCAATTTTCTTTCTTATCTCATATAGGTTTTCTTCTTTCACCTCTATAGAGTCAACTAAAATAGTTCCGCTAGTTGGTTCAAGTATACCCATAATTAGTTTTGCGAGAGTGGATTTTCCACTACCATTATGTCCAAGGATAGAGACCCATGAAGGAGAGTCAATAACTAAAGAAATGTCATCTACGACAAATCTTGATTTATCTTCATATTTATATTTAAGGTTATTAATCTCTATTTTCATTATCTACTACCTATTTTGTAATTATACCATATTTAAGCAATCTTTATTAAATATAATTTATAAAGATGCTTAGGGATAGACATAATAAATAATCATGATATTAGCCATATAGAATAACAAAAACAGTTTTGAATTGACAGAAGTTATAAAAAGTTATAAAATTATTTCAAAGTTATAAAAAGTTATAACAAGTTATAAAAATATATTTAAGTTATAAAAAGTTATAAAAGGAGTGTATTAATATATGAATAATCCGTTTGTATTAACCTTCGGAAAAGAACCAACACAATATATTTCTAGACCTAAGGATATTCAAAGAATAGTTGATAATTTTAATTCTGAAAAACCATCGGAACAAGTTTTTATACTAACCGGCATTAGAGGATGCGGAAAAACAGCAACTCTAACTGTAATAAGTAAAATGTTTTTAAATATCGACGATTGGATTGTTGTTGACCTTAATTCTGAAAAAGATTTGTTAGAAGGTTTAGCATCAGAACTATATCAGAATCCAAAAGTCAAAATGATTTTTACTAAAAAAGAATTTAGTTTTTCATTTAAAGGTGTAAGTTTTTCAATCGATGGAACAACACCTATTCTAACAGTTGAAACACTCATAAAAACAATGCTTAATAAGATACAAAAGAAAGGAAAAAGAGTATTAATCACTATTGATGAAGTTGCGAACAACGAACACATGAGAATATTTGCTAAAACTTTCCAATCATTGATTAGATTTGATTATCCATTATGCTTATTAATGACTGGATTATATGAAAATATAAGCAAACTTCAAGATGATAAGTCATTAACGTTTTTATATCGCGCACCAAAGATATATCTTCAGTCTTTGAATATTAACGCTATAGCGTTTTCTTATAAAAAAGTATTTAACTTCACAGATGAAGACGCACTAAAAATAGCAAACTTAACAAATGGATATGCTTACGCTTACCAAGTATTAGGGTATTTACTTTTTGAACACTACGGTGAACTAACTGATGAAGTCATGTCTTTATATGACCAATACTTACAAGAATTCGTATATGATAAATTGTGGAGTGAATTATCTAAAATAGAACAGGATATTCTTTTAGAATTTCCTGAATCAAGTATTACAGTAAAAGAGCTAATAGAAAAACTAAATATGACAAATGCATACTTCAGCAATTATAGAGATAGATTAATTAAAAAAGGAATTATATATTCACCTTCATATGGTGAACTTAAACTATCTTTGCCTAGATTTAATATACTTTTAAATCAAAAAAGTAAATGATAGTTCATCTTAAAAAATTTTCATATATTGTTTTTTATCTTAAATTTGATTAATTTACTTTAAATTTAGATGTAAAAATATTTGCGTCGAAAGGAATCTAATTATGCCAAACATAAATGTAACAATTAGAATGGATGAAGAATTACAAAAAGAAGCTACTTCACTTTTTGATGATTTAGGAATTAGTCTTAATCAAGCGATTACTCTTTTTATTAAACAAGCTTTAAGAGAACAAGGAATTCCATTTATAATTTCAAGAAATGTCCCAAACAAAGATACAATTAACGCTTTTAAGGAAATAGAACTGATGAAAGCTGGAGTTATTCCACATAAAACATATGACGACGTTGATGAAATGTTTAATGATGTTTTAAAATGAAATACAAAAGTAATATCCTCTAGATTTACAAAAGATTTAATATTGTTCTATACATATAAAGATCATAAAAAGAGAGTGTCATATTTTGCCAGATTGGTTATTGATATACGGAATAAACTATGAAGAATATATCCATTTAAACAAAAAGACTAGGTCACATAGACACTAGTTTTTTCATTGGTTCTATAAAAAATTAGAAACTACCATTATCGTTATAAAGAATTAACAACTATTTATCTAATTCATAGTAGTTTTTATAATTTACTTAACCAAGATAACGCTACTTTAACGTATTCATATTCATTATCATCATCTTTCATAATCGATCCATGACAATGGCTTCCCTTTAAAGTTATAGTAGTAACGTTCACATCATTTTTAAAATATTTTAGTGTTTCAATAAATAATTCATTCTGTTGTTTTCTTTTAATAATGTCGTTTTCGTAAACGATAAATAATGCATTATTTAATTTAGTTTTTTTATCTAAATAATAAAGTGGAGCGCATTTATCTATTCTTTCCGCATATGGGTCTAGTTCATATTCCCTTTCAAGAATCCTAAAATGGGTTGTGGTTTGTGCGCTATCAAATATCCAACCTTTAATTAGAGAATAATCAAAATTTAACAATCCATAGAACTCTTTATTTAGCGCTATCATGAGCGCAATATAAGCGCCAGCGCTTTGACCAGATATAATAAACCTTTTATCTCCGCCAAATTCAACTATGTGGTTATAGATATAATTTATACCATCTATTGCATCTAAAATATATCCAGGATATTTAACATTTGGATAGAGTCTATAGTTTAGTGATGTGAACGCATAGCCTGATTTTGTAAATGAATTCGCCATTTCTTTATAATTATCTTGAGATTTATCTCCTTCTATTAATCCACCACCATGAATATAAATGATAGTAGAAAAGCCTTTACTATCTGGTATATATAAATCTAATTTATTACCTAAATTATCAAATGTTATATCTAAATATTCTTTCATATTGCCCTTTATAAAAACCTCCTTGGGGAAACCCAAAGAGGCTATTTAATTATTCGTATTTTTCGTTTTTATTCTTTAAAGCTAATACAAATTCATCTAAATCCATAGGGATTTGTTCTTGTTCTGAATAGCGTCTAAAGTTAACAGAATGAGCTTCTACTTCCTTATCACCTAATACTAAAGTATAAGGGATCTTCTTGATTTGACCTTGTCTAATCTTATATCCAAGCTTTTCATCTGATTCATCGATATCAGCTCTAATTCCTGCGTCTAATAGCTTTTCAAGTACTTCTTTTGCGTATGCGCCATGAGCGTCATTATTTACCGCAACGATTCTAACTTGAATAGGTGTTAGCCAGAATGGGAATACACCAGCGAAGTTTTCAGTGATGATCCCAATAAATCTCTCTAAGCTACCGAAACAAGCTCTATGAATCATGACTGGAGTCTTCTTAGTTCCATCAGCCGCAATGTACTTACAATCGAATCTTCCAGGTAATTGGAAGTCTAATTGGATTGTACCGCATTGCCAGATTCTGTTCATTGAATCTCTTAACTTGAAATCAAGTTTTGGCCCATAGAATGCGCCATCTCCAGGGTTGATCTTGAAGTTCTTTCCAAGTGCCTGACAAGTTTCAGCGAGTTCTTTTTCTGCTTTATCCCATACTGCGATATCACCGATAAAGTTATCGAATGGACGTGTAGATAATTCGATAGCGTAATCTAATCCAAACTTGTTATAGATAGTATCATAAACATGGATGATTCTCTTGATTTCATCAGCGATTTGATCTTCAGTTAATAGAATATGCGCATCATCTTGAGTGAATGTACGTACTCTAAATAAACCATTTAAAGCGCCTGATGCTTCATGTCTATGAACATGACCAAGTTCAGCGTATCTTAATGGTAATTCTTTATATGAATGAATATCGTTATTATAAACTTGGATTGCGCCAGGACAGTTCATTGGTTTAATTGCGAATTCAGTATCATCAACCATAGTGATGTACATATCTTCTTTATAGTGATCCCAGTGCCCTGATGTTACCCATAATTCTTTGCTTAACATTATTGGAGTTTCGATAACGATATAGCCGTTCTTTCTATGTAGTTTTAACCAATAATCTTCTAACGCTCTTCTGAGTGCGTATCCATTAGGTAGCCAGAAAGGTAGACCAGGTCCGTAATCGCTCATCATGAATAAGCCTAGTTCTTTACCAATTTTTCTATGATCTCTCTTCTTTCTTTCTTCTAGAATTGTTAAGTGGTTCTTTAATTCTTCTTCACTGAAGAATGAAACGCCATAAATTCTTTGAAGTTGAACGTTCTTAGAATCTCCTCTCCAATACGCTCCCGCAATTGATAATAATTTAAAGTTCTTTATAAAGTTAGTTTTAGGAACGTGAGGCCCTCTACATAAATCAGTATAATCACCTTGAGTATATAAAGATATCGTTTCATTTTCAGAAAGTTCTGTGATTAGTTCGCTCTTATAAGGGTCGTTACTAAATTTAGCTAATGCTTCGTCTCTTGAAACTTCTAATCTATTAACTTCAAATGCTTTAGAAGATAATTCTTTCATCTTCTTTTCTATTTCACTAAAATCAGATTCAGTTAATCTCTTTTCAGGCACTTCAAAATCATAATAAAATCCTTCTTCAATCGCAGGACCTACACCAAATCTAGCGTTTGGATATAATGATTTGATCGCTTGAGCCATAAGGTGGGCAGTTGAATGATTTAATACTTCGAATGCTTCAGGGTCTTTAGAAGTTATAAATTTAACTTCACAATCTTTATCGATTAAGAAAGATGTATCTTTTAGTTCTCCATCAACTAAAGCACATACAGTTTTCTTTTCTAAGCTTGGTGAGATTTTAAAAGCGATTTCACTGGCTTTTAATGGACCATCAAATTCCATGTAATTATCTAATAATTTAATCTTCATATTTATTTCCTCGTTTCCTACTATTTTAATACTTAAAAAATACTTTTATCTACAAATTTTTCTTTTAGAATAATTTGTTCGCACATTTCACTAATTCTAGTTGCGATTCTTGTCGCTTTAAATTTTTCTTGTGCGGAATTATCTTTAATCATAATATCAGGAATTAAATTAATGCCCGCATTAGATGTGATGATAACTGGTTTATTCTTAATCATTCTATAATTTAGAATAACTAAGAACGCTTCATCTCTTATTCTAGGTGATACAGTTTCTCCACCAAAATCATCTAATATTAAGAGGTCACATCCTTTCATTTCATCAACGTAGTCATTAAATGATACTCCTGAATCATCAAATTGCACCTCTTTTAGTACTGATGATATTTCTGGACAGAACACTTCTATAACAGAGTGCCCTCTATCCGCTATTTCATTACCTATTGCGCTAGCGAGATAGGTCTTACCGCTTCTAAAATTACCTGCGATGTACATACTCTTTGGTCTATTTTCATTATCGAACTGATTAACAAATCTTTTTGCGTAGTTATACGCTTTTCTTCTTTCATCAGTAGATAACTCAAAGTCCGCAAAAGTTGCCTCTGTAAGTTCTTTTGGAACATTATAGAGCTTCATTTTAGTAAGTTTAGGAGCTTCGTTTAACCTCACATAATGAGTTTTTACTTTTCTATCAACTAAAGTAAGTTTTAGAAGGAATCCAGGAGTAGAAATAGATTCTCTTTTTCCATCTTCTGATACTTTAGTATCTTTTAAATATTCTAGAAAAGCGTTCATTCCATCCATGATTTCATCTCTGGTCATATCATGTTTAAGAATGAAGTTATTGATGACTTCATCATTAAATAATGATTCGATTAACTTATCATCATCAATAGTCTTTTCTACTTCGATATTAAATAAATCTTTAGAATCTATCATAACTAATTCTCTCCTTCCTTTTCCCAATAATTATCAACAAATTTCTTACTGGTGCTTTCCTTATTCTCATCAAAGTTATTCCAGTAGTCATCAATCCATTTCTTGTTGGCGCTATCTTTATCGTTCTCTTCAAAGTTATTCCAGTAATTATCAACCCATTCAGCGTTAGAGATCTTAGGTTTTTCTTTCTTAAATTCTCTAGAATAAAGTGTACAGATATAAAAGTATGCGTCTTCTATAGTATTTATATTTTTAGATTCCCAGTCTTCACATATCTTCTTATAATATGCGAATGGATGAATTTTATAATTGTTTGTGCTAATAGAGTAGGTTATAAGTAGAGATATGAAATTCTCAGGCAAGAGAAGTTCTTCTCTCATTCTCTTTAACGTATTCTTATCCGCATCAGATAACTTCTTGACGTTTTTCGCAATCAATACGTTTTCTAATTTAGCGTTTTCAAAATATTTTACGTGATCTAGACTTGCTTGATCAGTAGTTTTTATAATTTCAGGTTTTGATTCATTAAATTTGTTGTAAGCTACCCTTATGAATTTATCTTTATCGTATACACCATTTTCTTCGCAAGGATAAAATAGAGACATCATCTCTGTTAAACTATAACCATATAGATTTGATACGCTTGTAAAGAATTCTTTATCTTCATCTTTGATAACCGCAAATTCTTTTAAAGCTTCTTTAAATTCACCAAATGAGAAAGGTATCATATTCTCTTTTCTTTTATTTGGTTTAATGATTTTAGTTATAGAAGATAATTTTCTTTCTTTATCATCTTTTAAATCAGGAACTTCTATTTCCTCATTTAAAAACTTTCTCATTAGTGATACAAATTGGAATTTAGAACTTCTATACTTTAATTGTTTTGAAAAAGACATATCGAATAGATAGAAGAAATCTCTTCCATTATATGGAGGATATAATTCAATCGTCCATACAAATCTATTGTTTTCTAAGAACACTTCTTTCTTAATTGATATTAACTTTAAAGTTGTTAGAAATCCGAATAATTCCTCTAATTCATCATCATTTAGGTTATAATCAGATATCGCATCTTTCATAAAAAGCATGTTTATCTTTTTTTCAAATGAATCAACAGATATAGAATAAAGCGTATTATATAAATCTATCGCTTTAGGACCGATTAAGATCTTATAAAGCATAAACAAAACCTGGTAATCGTAAGAGTCCAGTTTAAAATTATTATTACGTTTTATTACTAAATAACCTGGTAATGACATATTAGTTTACGTGTAACATTGTTCCTTTAAAAATTAACATTTTATCTAATCTTTCATATAGATGAATTATTTTCTTTTCTGGTCTATTAAAACCGAATGTAGAGAAATAATTGACCTTTAGATCGATTCCTGATTCAATTGGTGATATTTGTGATACAGTCACAAACACTTCAAAACCATACGCACAAATATAGATGTCTCCCCATCTTTCATCATATTGTTGTAGCTGCATATCTTCTTCACTACAGATCTTCTCAAATACAGATTTAATTTGTTTTATACCATTTCTATAATATCTGGTTCTGAGTTTATCGTTCTTGTGTAATTCACGTGTTTCCGCAGTATTCGCAAAAAAGCCCATCTTAAACCTCCAATTTTATTAATAATTCTTTTACTTGTTTTAATAAATTATTAAGATCTTTATCATTATGTATCACATAATCAGATCTATTTATTTTTTCTTTCTTATCCATTTGAGAATTGTTTCTAGTATTATAATCATCTAGAGTAAATCCTTTGTTTTTAAGAAGTGTTTCAAGAACTTCTATAGATTCATCTACTGTTATTACTTTATCGAAACATTTTTCAAATCCACCTTCATATAGAAGTGGAGCTTCTACAAAACAGATTCTATCTTTATTTGATTCAATTCTAGAAAATAATTCTTTCATCACATATTTATGTGTAATTTCTTTTAATATATCATTCTTTTCTTTAGAATTGAATACTATTTCTCTTAATTTAGATTTTTCAGTAGTATTAAATGCTTTATTTATCTCTTTAAGCATTTCTTTTTTATTTAAGAATAATTCATTATATATTTCATCAAGAGAGTATGTAGTGTAACCTAAGTCTTTAATCATTTTTAGGACTGTTGATTTACCGCTAGAAAATCCTCCAGTTATAGCGTAGTATTTAGAATCCTTTATTAGCCTTTCACACGCTGGACAATAATATGTTCCTCTTCCGCCACACCTAGATTTAATGATATAGTTATTACATCTATAACATCTTTCATTTTCTCTTAAATGAACGAGAAGACTTCCTTGGAAGTGTCCACTTTCACCATTTAATGATGCGAACGATTTGATGGTTGATCCACCTAAAGCTATCGCATCATTTAATGTATCTATCGAATTCTTTATTATTTCATCGCACTCATTTATAGATATATCGCAAGCTTTTCTAAATGGGTTTATTCTTGATTTATATAATACTTCATCAACATATATATTCCCAAGCCCTGATATAATCGATTGATCAAGTAGAGCGGTCTTAATTGGTTCAGTGTGACTATTCAATTTATCAAATAGATATTCTTTACTAGCGTTAAATGGTTCTAATCCAACCTTACTAAGTGGTTCTAGATTATCTATATCATCATTTCTATTAAAACAATTAAATACTCCAAACTTTCTAACATCATTATAGTACATAAAAGAATCATCTAAAGTAAATTTCACTAAATCGTGCTTATTTACTCTTTCATTCTTTGATGTAAAGTATTTACCTTCCATTCTTAAGTGACTAACAACATAGTGGTTAGTTAATACAAAGATTAAGAATTTACCTCTTCTTTTAATTCCTTCTATAGTTTCACCTTTTATTTGATTAAGACATTCATATTTAGGATATCTTACATCAACATCTATTATTTTCTTCCCCACTATTAAAGGTGATAACTTATTTTTTACGGTTTCAACTTCTGGTAGTTCAGGCATATCTATTTGGCCTCATAAAGTGTTTTTCCATAGCCAACTTCAACTAGTAAAGGAACTTTTAATTCGACTACTTTACTCATGACGTTTTTAGTTAATTCTATAGTTCTTTCTAATTCCTTAGCGTTAACATCTAATACAACTTCATCATGAATAGTAAGAATCAATTTAGCGTGAAGATTATTCTTCTTAATCTCACTATCAAGTTTGACCATAGATAATTTTAATATATCCGCTGCGCTACCTTGAATAGGGGCGTTCATCGCAGTTCGCTTAGCGAATTCTCTCATAGAATATACACTAGATTTAATATCTCTAATATATCTTCTTCTATTAAATATTGTCTTAACGTATCCTAAATCCATCGCTTCTTGAATCAATGAATCAGTAAACGGAAGGATATTAGGGAATGTCTTATGGTATTCATCAATAAACTGTTTAGCTTCTGTAGGAGTGATACCTAAATCTTGAGATAATCCCCAAGCGCTCATTCCATATATTATTCCAAAGTTAATAGCTTTAGCGCTTGATCTTTCAGCTTTAGTGACTTCACTCTTTTTAAGAACCGCTTTCGCAGTCGCTTCATGGATATCTTCTCCATTTAAGAATGCGTTAATTAACGCTTTTTCATTAGCCATATGAGCTAAAACTCTTAACTCAATTTGTGAATAGTCACAAGATACAAAATATTGATTATCAGATGGAATAAATACTTTTCTAAATTCAGAAGCTTCTTTATTTCTTATTGGAAGATTTTGTAGATTTGGTTCAGTTGATGATAATCTTCCAGTATCTGTTAAAGCTTGACGGTATATTGAATGTATCTTATTATCACTAGATTCACTTATAGCGTTTCTTACGCCTTGTACATAAGTAGATTCTAGTTTAGATAACATTCTATATCTTAATACTCTATCAATTAATTCATTTCCTTTATATTGTTCTAGAGTTTGTGCGTCAGTTGAGTATGTACCACTCTTATTCTTTTTACCATAATATGGAATGTTTTGTTCTTCAAATAAAACTACACCTAACTGTTTTGGAGATAAAATATTAAATTCATGGCCAACTATAAAATAGATTTCATTTTCTATTTCTTTAAGTTCTTTAAGAAGCCCTTCTTCATAACTATTAAGCGCATCAGTATCAACTCTTAAGCCATTTATTTCCATATCACCTAATACTCTAGAAAATGGAATTTCAACTTCGTTTAATAGATATTCTTGATTATTTTCTTTAATCTCTTTTAATTCTAAATCCATAATCATAGAGATAGCGAAAGCTTTTCTCGCTATATGAGATGAATATACGCTAATATCTGGTAAAGCTAGTTTAGCGCCTCTACCATATATTTGTTCATCTGAAGATAGATCATTATATCCAAAATAATTACAGATAACCATTAGATCGTTTTTTGTGATATCTGGATCTATTAGATAAGATGATAATAAACAGTCAAACACGACACCATTCAATAATATATCTTCTTTTTTGAGTGTTACATACATCATCTTATAGTCGTATACAGCTTTTTTAATAGATTCATCTGATACGAACATATTGAAATCGAACGATGATATCGCAACATCAAAAGGAATATAATAATTACCTAGCGAATTAGATAATCCAAATCCAATTCTATGAGCGATATGATAATTCTCTTCTAAATTATCTAATACAAGATAATTAATGTTTTTAACATCTATGATATTATTTATCTCAAAAGGATTATCGATAATTTTATAAGTGAATTCCGCTTTTATAGATTCTTTTGGAATCTTTTTTAAGAACGATTGGAAATCTAGTTCAGTATAGAATTCTTTTAAAGCTTTATAGTCAGGTTCTTTTATTAGATACTCATCTTCATCTAAGATATCGCTAAAAGTATCATTTAAAATAGCCATATCTTTAGTGAAGAATGCTTGATCCTTATCATTTAATAATTTATCTTTTACACTTCCTTTAATGGAATCAATGTTATCATATATTCCTTCTAAAGTAGTGTATTCATTTAATAATTTAGAAGCTGTCTTAGGTCCAATACCCGCAACCCCTTTTAAGTTATCAGAACTATCACCGATTAGTCCTTTATAATCAGGTATTTGAATAGGAGTGATGCCTTTTTCTTTATATAAAAATTCTTTATCGTATTTGATAGTTTCTTTATTTTTAGTATATAAAGAATATGAATTATCGCTTATTAATTGGAATAAGTCATTATCGTTAGATAGTACCGCTACTTCATCAAAGTCATTTTTAAATCTCTTCATAAATGATGCGATAATATCATCAGCTTCATACGCATCATTTAAATAATAATGACAATTACAAATCTCTAAAAATTTATGAATATAAGGTATCTGCATGAAAAGTTCATCAGGCGCTTTTTCTCTTCCAGCTTTATAATCTTTATAAATCTGATGTCTTCTTGTATTAGAACCCTTGTCAAAAGCGATGGCTATATGGGTATAGCCTTCTTTAATGAAACGATTATAAATATTTATAAATCCATATATCATGTTCGTAGGAAAACCGTTCTTGTTTAACATTAAGTTTCCCATTGCGGCTGTCGCATAGAAAGCTCTAAACATAACGTTATTTCCATCTATTAATAATAATCGTTTCATACTACTTACCTTCATTCATTCTATATATCTCAAGCATTCCCTTAAATATTAAATCTTGATCTATACATACTTTATTTCTTAACTTCTTAGTTAAAACTTCTGAGAATCCACCCATCATATAAACATTCTTTATAGATTCATCAGTTTTTAAAATCGCATCAATATATCCATCAATTAAGAATGTATGACCCATAAGTATACCATCTCTTACTGATGAATCAGTATCAAATCCAAGAAGTTCATATTCTTTATCAAGATTAGTATCTTTTATCATCGATGCGGTATTGATTAATCCATCAAGAGATGATAATAATCCAGGCGCAATAGCGCATCCATTAAACACCCTATTTTTAACGTGTAAAAATACTGATGCGGTACCTAAGCTTATAGCGATAAATGAACTATCACTAATAGCGCATCCTTCCATTAGCGCTATTAAGTCTGGGCCTAATTCATTCTTGATTGGATATTTAATTCTAAAATTAAAATCTTTATTAATTATTAAAGAGTAGATATTTCTTTTATCAAAATATTCTTTAAAGATTAAATCTTTTTTGGTTGATACGCATGATATACACGCTTTATCAAAGACTAAATCTTTAGGAAATAACTCATCTAAAGAAAACAGATCAACTATTTTACTTGTCTCAATATGAAATATTCTAGAATCATTTTCTAGTTTGATTTTAGTATATGTATTTCCTATATCCACAAGTAACAACATATATTTACTCCTTAAAAACTCCCTCTATAAAATAGATTGGGTTCCCATTATTTTTGAATTTTGTTTCAAATTCAGTCATTATAGTATCATCACTATATTCTACTAATCCATATTTATATCCATCTTTTAAAACAGGTAAAACAGTTTCTAAAGAATAGTTATATAAATCTAGATTATCAGTCTTAAATCTAAATACACCATCTTTCTTTAGAATGGTTTTATATTTAGATAGGAAGCTTGGACTTGTTAATCTTCTTTTTTCATGTCTCTTTTTAGGCCATGGATCAGGAAAATTAACATAGATTTTATCTATTTCACCTTCATTAAATAAATCTAATAAGTTATTCGCATCCTGATTTAATAATAGAACATTTTTAGCACCAGTCTCTAATACTTTTTGTACAGCTCTACAAATAACTGATGTCATCATCTCAAGACCTATATAACCATTATTTTTATAAAGCATTGCGTTATCGCATAAGAATTTACCTTTACCGCATCCAACTTCTAAGGAAATAGGGCCATTAACATTTAATAATTCTTTCCATTTTCCTTTATAGAGAATAGGATTTTCAATAACGATATTTCTATTTTCTTCTACGATTGCGCTCGCATTTTTAACATGTCTTAATCGCATATATTCTTAATCGCATCCTCATAAATGAATGAGCCTTTTATTAAGCTTGAGATGTTCGCAAATTCATCAGGCATATGCATATCAGCTTGTTCGCCTGGGAAAACGTTACCGAATGCGACCGCATTCTTAAAGTCTCTAGCGTATGTTCCTCCACCAATTGATATTGGTTCACTATTATCTCCTGTATTATCTCTATAAGCTTTAAGTAAAGCCTGAACGAGATGAGAATATTTAGGAACGTAGTGATATGGTGAATTAGAGTCTACTCTGAGTTCAGCATTGAACTTCTTTAAGAATGTTCTTAGTATATTCATCTTCTCATCAAAATCAAATCCTTTAGGATAGCGGATATTAGTGATAATTGAATATTTATTATCGCTATAATCGAATACCGCTACATTGTTTGAAACTTTACCCATTTCATTATCTAAATGATCAATTCCTATCTTTTCTCCATAGAAATCATTAAAGAAATAGTTTCCACATAAATCTAGGAATTCATTATCGATATATTTAGATAAGAATCTTGTTAAGTGTAATGCGGCATTTATTCCTATTTCAGGAGTTGATCCATGAGCCGCTAAGCCATACACTTTATATTCATTACCATTTACTTCACCTTTTAGGTTATTAGATAATAAATATTCTTTAAATTCTTTTTCAAGGTTTAGATCTTTAACTACCGCAGTAGCGATATCAGGAACTACATTTGAAACTGTTCCAGATCTAAATGATACTAAAGCAGAATCTTTAGTAGCGCCAGTAATAGTTTCTTTTGATATACCTTTTTCAGCGTATATTACAGGGAAATCCGCATCAGGAGAGAACCCATAATCGCATTCACCATATTTTTGATAATATTTGTGGAGTCCTCTTGATCCTGTTTCTTCATCGCATCCAAAGAAGAATCTAATCTTCATATTAGGTTTAAAATCGTTATCTTTCAATCTCTTTAACGCATAATAACAGGCAATTAGTGGTCCCTTATCATCAATTGAGCCTCTAGCGTAGATTCTATCGCCAACAATAGTTGGTTCAAATGGATGATTAGTCCATTTACCTGTCGCGGGAACTACATCTAAGTGTCCTAGTATTAATAGTACTTTATCTCCTTCGCCATATTCGATAAAGCCAGAATAGTTATCAACATTAACGGTTTTGAAACCATCTCTTTCACCTATTTCTAACATCTTATCTAAAGCGGCTCTAATATTTAATCCAAATGGTGCATCAACATTATTTGGATTAAATTCATCAAGAACACTAGGTATTCTTAAAAGGGATTTATAATCCGCCATAAATCTATCATAATATGGTTTAAATTCGCGATTAAAATCTCTCATATCATCCCTCGTGTTTCATTAATGCGTGATTCTTTTTACCTTTCTTAATGAAAGAATATGTGTTATCAATAGCGTCTTCCTTTTTAACTACGAATGTAAAATCAGTTACCTTAACTGAGTTTACACTGATTGCGCCACCTTGAACTAGTTTTCTTCCTTCAGATTTAGATGGAGCGAGTCCAGTTAAAACTAGCGCATCAACGATATTGATATCATCACTTACTACAGTTAGTTTGTCTTCTTTAAAAGCTTCTTCAATCTGTTCTTTAGATAAAGACGCTACATCACCACTAAATACAGCTTTAGTGATTCTCATCGCTTCTTCTAGAGCTTTTTCTCCATGAACAAGCTTAGTTACTTCTTCAGCTAATCTCTTTTGAGCGAGTCTAAATTCTTTATGTTCACTCCATTCAGCTTCAATTGAATCTATCTCTTCTTTAGTTAAGAATGTGAATTCTTTTAATCTATCTATTACTTCTTCATCGCTAGTATTTAACCAGAATTGATAGAAAGCATATGGACTAGTCATATTAGGATCTAACCATACAGCGCCACCTGCGGTCTTACCAAATTTAGTTCCGTCTGGTTTTAATAGTAGTGGGAATGTAAGACAATATGCTTTAGCGTTTTCACCAGCCATCTTTCTAATTAATTCAAATCCAGATGTGATATTTCCCCATTGATCTTGTCCACCTACTTGTAGGTTTACACCTTCAGTAGTGTATAGGTGATAATAATCTAATGCTTGAAGTAATTGGTAAGAGAATTCAGTAAATGAAATACCTGTTTCAAGTCTCTTCTTAACCGAGTCCTTACTCATCATGTAGTTAACTGTTAAGTTCTTACCAAAATCTCTTAAGAATGTGATTACATTCATATTGCTTGTCCAGTCATAGTTATTAACAAAAGTCGCTTCTGGGACAATCTTTTCTATTTGAGCTTTGATTCTTGAAGCGTTATCCTTAACAGCTTCAATAGTTTGTAAATTTCTTTCAGCGCTTTTACCTGATGGATCTCCAATTAGTCCAGTAGCTCCACCAATTAATATATATGGTTTATGTCCATAAGATGCGATTCTTTTTGCGTTTAATATAGATAATAAGTTTCCAGCGTGAATACTTTTTCCAGTTGGGTCAACTCCAATATAAAACTTTAACCCTCCATTATCTAATGCCTTTTCGATATTCTCTCCAGCAGTTTGCGCAACGAGTCCACGCCATTTTAAATCTTCATACAACTTCATAATTTTTACATCCTTTTTATTTAGTACTTTCTCTTTTTATAATCTTGTGCTTAAGCATGATTCTCTTTTCATTTCTAGTAGTTTCTTCTTCTAACATTTCAGTAGTTAGTTCTTTCATCGCTCTAGCACCTATTTCATTTGTAGGAACATCCACTGTAGATACTTGTGGTCTACATAACAAAGTATATCTAGTGTTTTGGAATCCAAATATTGATACATCCTTAGGAACTTCTAATCCGTTCTTCATTAGATAATTCATAACTGTAATAGCGATAGAATCTCTAACGCCTATTACACCATCAACATTGTTTATTTCTAAAAAATCACTTATATCTTTAGAGTTCTTATCTAAGTTACCTGATGTATAACATATTTTAGGTTCTAAACCTGCTTCTTCCATCGCTTTAACATATCCATTCTCTTTTAGAATAGATACTGGATATCTTTTAAGCGTAGTAAATAATGCGATATTTTTTCTTCCTTCATCAATTAAAGCTTTAGTTACTTCATATCCAGCACTTTCATAATCGATTGTGACAGATAAGAATTTTTCATCATCCTGTTCTCTAGATAGTGTATTTACTAATACTAGTGGTACCTTGTATGTATCAGTTAACTCTTTTAATACATTGTATTTAATATCTGTAATTTCATCTACAAGGTATAAAACTCCATCGACTCTAGATGAAACAATATCAGTTAATAGATCATTATATTTATCATCAGATGGTGATGGGATGATTATTGTTGAATATTTATAAGTAGAAGCAACGCTTAATATTCCTTTAACCATCTCCGCTACAGACGCTCTCGCAAGGTCAGATACAATAACGGCTACTTGAGTAGATTTACTACTTGCGAGGCCTCTTGCGAGCGCATTAGCTTTATATCCTAATTCCTTCGCAGCTTTTAATATTTTCTTTCTTGTTTCAGGTTTAACAAGATCAGGAGTGTTCAGCGCTCTTGATACTGTTGCGTTAGAAACGCCCGCTCTAGATGCGACATCAAATATAGTTGCTTTCATCATATATGATTTCCTCCTATTGTATAAATGATTATAGTATAATCATATTTGTTTTTCAAGGGAAATGAAAATATATGAAAATTTTTCATAATATAATGTGAAATAATCGTAAAAATGGTTTCATGAAAGTAAAAAGCGTTCGAGAAATTTTCTCAAACGCAAATAAAAGACACAAATATAATCTTTTGTTATTTATATACACATTACCATATAAATAGGCAAATACACTATTCCATCTTCTTCTTTATAGTTCTTAGAGTAGACTATTATTCTCTTATCTATATATTGATGATATTTATTATAAAACTCATCTAAGCTAGAATGAGATTTATAATCTGATGATTTAACTTCTATTGGAGAAAACTTTCTATTGTTTTCTATAAAGAAGTCTATTGAATATAATTTATTAGAGTTAGATTTATAAAATGTATTGTATTTTAATGAATGACCATTCGCTCTTAACTCTTGCGCTACTACATTTTCAAATAAAAATCCCTCATCAACAGATAGTTTATCAAGAATTATAGACTTATATAGAGTATTATCCAAGAACTTTTTATCATAAAACATCTTTGTTACAAGAAGGCCTGTGTCACCTGAATATACTTTAACACCTGAAAAATCAAATCCTAGCGATAATGTAGCATCAATATTTTTTATTTCGTAAGCGACATTAACAACTTTGCTTGACTCAAGATCGTCAATATTATTAAGACACGTAAATAACTTAGTATCACTAGAAAAAGATGATGGATGTATTTCAAAAGAATGATTTGAGTGGATAGATTGAATTCTATCATAAATAATGAGTGGGCTAACAGATGATGATTTTCTAGATATTTTTTGTAAATCATCAAGATATAGTTTTATTATGTCTTTTTTCTCTTTATCCACCAGTTCATAATCTCTTGTTTCAACGTATTTTTTTACAACTTTTGGCATACCACCAACAGCCATATAAGTTCTAAATAGGTTCATTGCTTTTTTATGAACAGGTTCAAATAACGCCACCCTATTATTAAAAGACATTTTGATATTTTCAATAAGTTGTTCTTCTCCTAGAGCCATTAAAAATTCTTCAAAAGACATTGGAAACATTTCAATTCTTCTTTCTTCTGAAGGGATAAGAATCTTTTTAGAATTTTTTCTTAAAGATATTAATGAACCGCTTTCTATATAGTCATATCGCCCGTCTTTTACGAGAAATTTAATCATTTCTCTTGCTTTAACATATTTTTGAACTTCATCAAATATTATCAATGATTCTCTTGGGTACAATTTAATACCTTTAACTAGTTGTAAGATTTGAAAAAAATCATCATAACTTTCAGTTTTTTCAAAAATATCTTTTACATCTTTTGTAAACGACTCTTTCGTATTAGAAAAATCAATCATTATGTATGATTTATATTCGTTTTTTCCAAATTCTTCAATAATAGTTGATTTGCCTACACGTCTTGCGCCTTCAATTACTAGTGCAGTTTCCCCATTTGATTCCTTTTTCCAGTTAAGCAATTCATCATAAATCTTACGTTTAAAGTTCATATTAGTTCACCTATACACATATAATTTATCATTAAAAAAACAAAAATCAACAAAATGTGCGGGTTTCCCTAAAATCTTTTTATTGAAAATGTGCGGGTTTCCCTAAAATTTTAATTATTAAATTGTGACAAAACCATATGGTTACCCAACAAAAAGACCCAGCCAGTTCGGTTGGGTTTTATGAAAACCATTTTCATTTATAAATATGGATTATTGGTCCAAAACAAAGTCATCTAAATCGTTTTGAACATTTATTTTTCCGTTATCAACCTCATTCGATTGATGTTTATCTCTCTTGTTTTCGTGTATTACAGCAGTATTTAAATCAACTGAGTCCATTTCATTTTCCATGCTATCATCAAGATCATTTTCAGTGAGGAATTGTTCTTTTTCGCTATACATATCATTTACGAGATCTCCATCAGGAAACATTTCGTGCTCGACTTCTCCTCTAATCTTATCGTCATGTTCTTTAGAATAGCCAATCATTTCTTGAATAGATTTAGCGAGTTTATATCTACCTTTACTTGTAGAATCCATTTGT
>OCVV012884646.1_pt1 | contig 32889 bp, 43 predicted proteins | sample 1539721 | NCBI WGS metagenome assembly OCVV01 (sample SAMN02144230, study PRJEB22623) | gut metagenome | biome: sheep rumen | host: Ovis aries | place: New Zealand | reverse complement strand
TTGGAGCTGCCTTCCAGGGCGGCGGCTATTGCGTCGACTTTTGCATTGAGGGCGGCAAGGGCCTCTTTCATTTCGTTGAGGGCGTCCAGATACTTGCCGGAATTGAAGCTGATGTTGTAGTTGACTCTGTCGATTGCGTCGATAATCTTTTTCATAATATTGGGAATTTAATGGTTAAACTATTTTTTGTTTTTATTGTCCTGCTCGATTGCGTCACACAATCCCTTGACGGTAAGAGGGGAATCAGTATTCATAGCGTAATTGCGTATTGCGGCACGGAATTCTTTAATACCCATTCCCTTGAAGCGACCACTTTTAAGGACATACGCAAGCGCGAGGGAAATATTACTAATCTGCCTGGAATCGATTGAAGACAATTCGTTAATAGGCGAATGGAACGCCATAGCAAATGCTACGTCTGATTCAAGACGGTCAGCAATAAAAGAGGCACAAAACTCTTCATAATTACCGCCAATCGCATTTTCCAGGTCCCTGTTTTCGTTCTCGAGTTCCTGAATCCGCCTTTTAAGTTCTTTTCTTGTTTCCATAATAATAATGATTTAAGTGTTAATATTGAATGTCTATTTGTTCGTTTTGCCGAAATTCTCGAAATCCGCCATAACCTTTTTGGCATAGTCCGGATGCTGGTTCAGGAATTCGAAGAAATCGGCCTCTTTAGCCTGTTTCTGGGCCTCTTCGCGGGCACGGTTGCCTTCACCCTGGGCGTAGGCTTTAATGGACCCGTAAAGGCTCGCAACGGACACGGGCGCGTCGACGGTGAGGGCGCTCTTCTTTATGATGCGGGAAAGTTCCGCAAAGGTGATGGAAGCAGTGCCGATTCCGTCCGGGTCTTCCATAAGGGTCTCGAGCAGAAGGTTTGCAGTGCCGGCGAGGGTTTTGTCGTCCGGCTTCTGTCCGCGGATGGTAAAGGCCTGGGCCACAAGAGTGGCAAGGACCTCATAGCACAAGCCATAGTCGAGGGACTTGAGGCGGGGATAGAGTTCACTATTTGCGCGGATTTCGGCAAAAGTGACGGCGGGGTTTACGTATATGAGGCTATTCGGATTGATAGCTGCTACGGACTGATTCTGGGTGTTGGTGATTGCGTTCATAGTTAGAAGGGTTTTACGGGTTTATACTTGAGGGCGGCGGCGAGGGCTTCGGCGTTGTGCTCTGCGAGGCCGGTGCGTGCCTGGGTCGGATAGGAAGGGCGGGCCGGTTCGTTTGCGCGGCGCTGCTTCCACGTACGGACACAAGCTTTCCAGTCTTTCATAGGGGTATTGCCTACCTTCCAGCCCTTTGCGGTGTAATAGTCCACGAACTGGGCTCCGTTGAGCTCGAAATCGATGGAACGGGCGTAATCCTCCACCTGTTCAGGTGTGGGTGCTACGAAGCGTTTCACGGGCTTTTCGGCGGGCTCGAAGAGTTCACCGGGCGCGGGTTCCGGTTCAGCGGGGGCCTGGGCCTGCTGGGCGGCCAGTACGGCCTGGGCGTTGACGACCTGCAGGGCGGCGAGGGTGTTGAGGTTTACGCGGTATTCCGGGGCGGGTGTGCCGTTCACGGTGCGCTCAAGCTTCTCTATTATATTGATTTCGCAAAGATGGTCGAGAATGTCGGATACCTTGCGCTTGCTGCACAGGCAAATGTCTGCCAGATAGGCACGGTTCCCGTGGAAAGTGCTTTCACCATCGCGGCTGAAGGAATAGACGGTGGCGAGGGCGTGGACCTCGTAGATGTCGAGGCCGGGGATATACATCCAAGGCAGAATGGTCAAGTCTTTCATAGTGCTACTGGATATAAAGGTCCAACAGAGACTTCACGCGGTCCGTGGTTGCATCGCACCAATTTTCGATGTCGGATGCGGACTCCAACAGAGAGATACTGAAGCCGTACTTTTTGGATACACCGGCTTCGTCTTCGATGCAGACGGAAAAATCTACGCAAGCTCCGTCAGCCATAATGGCTCCGTGTGCTTCGAGGTTGTTTGCGCAAGCAAACATAGTGAGCTTCTCGAGGGCTTTATAGGCGGCCCACACGCTCAAGGAACTGATAACTGTCGTTTCCATAATGATAAGGATTTAAGGGTTAATAATATTAGCTGATACGGGTTACTTCATAAGCACCCTCGTCGCGGTTCACGTGCACCGTGTAGCGCCGGCCGGTCTCAATACCCACGGCCACCGCAAGGTGACGCACGTAGGAATAGGCACGGACTCCGAACGGAACGCTGAGCACGTCGCCCGCCTCCATCTCCATATAACTGCCACGGAGGGAAATCTGTTCTACTGTCTTGATGTCTCGTTTCATTTCTTCAATGTTTGTATCTGACTGCAAATATACGACAAAAAATTGAATATCCAAACTTTTTTCACATTTTTTTTGATTTTTTACAAAAAAAAGAGGGGCGCATCGCTGCGGCCCTCTTCCTGGATAATTAACTTTTCAAAAAACCTAATGTAAGAAGAACTATAACTATGTCAAGAAAAGAATAAAGCCCTGCGCCTCACGGCGGAGGGCTTTCCCTATTAACCTTAATTCCAAACTATGAAAACATCTTTTCACTTTCCGAATGCAAAGATAGCAATAATATTTGAATCTGCAAACAAATATTGATTTTTTTTCAGAATTGTATCAAATCGTAATGGATGCCGATACCGACATACAGACCGGGCCTCAGGGTGTTCCATCCGTCTCCGGCCGTCCATCCGATGCCGCCGCTAATCGTGGGACCAATGCCCCAGCGTTTCGGCTTCGGCTTGATATAGGTCGTATTCCTGTAGAAGTCCAGCGTGTCGAGGCGGGGCTGGATTCCGGACACCACGGCCCGGTAAGTGCTGTCCTGATAGACGGCCACCTCCCTGGGCAAATCGACATAGACGGTATCACGAACCTCCGTCGTATCGGTATGGAAGACCGTATCGGTATGGAAGACCGGGACGGGAATCTGGACGAACTGGTAAGGCAGCACGCCCTTCGAGACAGGTGCGGGGGCCTTGATTCGGACCGTTTCAGCCACGTATACCGTGTCGGTGGTAGCCTTTATCGGCTCGTTGCTTTTAAGGCCTGAAATGCGCCCGAAATAATAGCCGGCGGCGGCGCTGCCCATCAGAGCAGCAACCGCCACGGCCAGTGAGAGAGCGATAGAGTGGATTGCTTTCATTCTAAAAATGCTCCTTTATGTATTCGAACCGTTCCTTGACGTACACCGGATTGTGTTCGTAGTCGGTATCCTCGTCGTAGTGGTCGTCCTGATAGAACATCGACGGCTCAGGTTCCCACCTGGTCTTTACATACAGCCGGCGCTGTGCCTGATTGAAGGCGTTCCACCACTCCACCCATACCAGTGAAGGATGGTCGATTACTATCAGTCCGTTCTCGTCCAGATACCACGTGCCGTATTCGGTGCTCTTTGCCCATACGCCGGGGGATTCCTGGGTGTAGCCTACGAAACGGCGGCCGTTTTCCGCCTGCATCGTGTAGAAGGTAACGTGCTCGACCATTACGCCGTGGTCATTGACGAAGCGCATCCCACAGAGGTCTTCCTCTGTCATATCGAACACCGTGCGAACGGGTCCCTGTTTGGTGCATCCGGCCAGTGCCAGGACGCTGATAAGGATGATGTAGAAAAACTTTTTCATAATGTTAATTATTAAAATATTTTAATATTGGATTTCATTGTTTTCTTCCGGTGCTATCTCGAGCTCAATCTTTTCTCCACGGCCAATAACGTATTTGGGATTCCAAAGGACATCGGCTTCAGGGTCGTAGGAATAGTCGCAGTAGAACATATTCATTTCCGGTTCGCTCCGACGCCTCACCAGCATACGAAGGGGGTATTTGATGCCCTGGCCCTCATAGAGGTATGCCTCCGTCACTGCACTGTTGTTGTTTATGGTAAGGACGTTGTCATCAGCGAGACTCCAACTGCCATAATAGCAGCAGGCGGTGTTATTGCCGGGGACGTACTGCAGGTATCCCATATAAGGAAGACCGTCCGGGGATTGCATATCGTAGAACATAAGGGCCTCCACGTAGACGCCGTGGTCGCATATGAAACGGTGTCCGACCAGATCTTCCGGGGTGTACAGAGGGACGTGGTTCTGGATGGTTTTGTCACAGCCTGCCAGGGTGAGCAGCAGGGACGCAAACAGTGCGAAGATGATTCTTTTCATAACTAAAGGGTTTTGATTTTGTTGAACTGATATGTAGCGGGGTCGTTGAGACGCTCCAACTCTTTGAGGGCGGCCTCGCGGCGGGGCGCATCCTTTGCCACCTTTGCGACCTCTTCGCGGCGCTGCTGGAAGGTTCCTACCACGAATCCGGTATCGGTGGTGATGATGCAAAGGGAATCGACGCGGGGCGCGGGCTGGTCCAGGGTGGTGACGATGCCGGTGCGGTCGCCGGTCTCGACGGAGGTAACGATTCCGGTCTTATCGCCGGATTCGACGGAGGTAACTACCTGAGCGTGTGCGGTCAGGGTCAGTGCGATAAGCGCAATTGATACAGAAAAGAGATTCTTCATAACTTTAAGGATATTAATTTTGTAACACTTGGGTTTTTCAGTAAAGGCGCATAAACGGGCTGCGTCACATTTTTTCACTTCGCGGCACGTATGGCAAAATTCACATACAACAGGCTGTTTCATAAGCCGTTCGTGGGCGGTTTCTTTGGGCGGCTGGTCGATAATCTCGAAATTGACTTCATTCGGATTTTTTGCCCTGCACTCATCGTGCTCCTTGAGAAAATCATTAAGATATCTTCCGACCTTCTTGTGATGATGGTTAGCGAAAAAGACACTACCATCACTAAAGTTCATACGGTGTCCAATCCATCGAATTGCCCCGCAATGCTTACAACGTACATATAAATTCGTTTCTTCCATTTTTCTTGAATTTTTAAGGGTTAAACATTCTTGAGACAGGAACGGGATTCGAACCCGTATCTCCGTGCGCGTCGAAAATAAACAAAAGCCCGCCACGGCGCTCATACCTTTATACCATCCTGTCAATTTTGTAGCACGGGCGGGATTCGAACCCGCATCCCCGGCGGCAGTTCACGCAAAACCAGATTTTTCCGCCCCGGTGTTCATACCGTTATACCACCGTGCCAATCATTTCTTTCCTATTCCTTTGCAGCCCTGGGCTTCGTGAACTTTACGGCGTCGCCGGTCTCCCTGTCGATAAAGCGTTCCATATCGCCGGCGGCTTCGAGGTTTCCGGCCGTGGTCTTGAGCTGTATGTCGATGCATTCAGGCAGGCCGGCGGCACGGGCGGCGGCGCGCACCTTTGCGAGGTATTCATCCTCCAACGCGGCGATGTTTACGCTGGTCTTTTTGGATTCGTAGATAGTGAACTTGTAGAAGGAGCCTTTCGCCACCTCCGTATTCGTGTAGCGCATAACGGAAAGGATTTCGCGCTTGATAAAATCCTCACTATTCTGCAGGGCCTTGATGCGGCGGTCCGCGGCGGCCTTTTCGGCCTTTGCGGTTGCTATCTCATCCTGCTTCGCCTTGAGCCAGCGGCCCAGGGAATCGATGCCGTCGGTCTTCAAGAGGGTCTGCAGGGCTTCCTGAGTCAACTGCAGGGCGTAGGTATCTTCATTGAGTTCACCGCCGTTCTCTTCGAAGGCGTTCTCGAGGTCGAAGGTCACGCGGCCCAAATCGGCCACGGCTTCCATAATTTCATTGTACTTCATATCTTTGATATTAAGGGTTATACTTCGGAAGGGAGCTTGACATCTTTCGCGGGCTTCACATCCCCGTCAGGGCCGAATCCCACGATATCGAAATCATACAGGGAACACCGGGTTCCAAGGTAGTAGACGGTTACGGAGGCGGAACCGGTCCAGCCGTCCTTCTGAGCGCGTTCCACGGTCTTCTTGTGCGCAGCCAGCTCGAGGTCGCTAAGGGTGTTGGCGGTCACTATGTCCGCCGTGTTTCCCATCCGCCCTATTGAGGGGGCGTAGGTGATGAATCCTTTGTAAACTGTTTCCATAATTTCAATAATTAATGTTAAGGTCTTGTTGTTTGTATCTGGGTGCAAATATAAGCATTATTTTTTAATATCCAAAACTTTTTCACTTTTTTTTGATTTTTTTTCGAGCGGCGTACCCGTTGCACGTGGTGCAAGGGTATTGCATATCGTGCAAGGGGGTATTGCACCAGGTGCAAGGGGTGTTGCACGTCGTGCAAGGGGTATTGCACGTGGTGCAAGGGGTAGGCGGCGTTTTTCAAAGGGGGGTAGGGGGAATTAATAATATATATATTATTTATATAAAAATAAATATATAAATATATCTCTGATATTCTCTGACACACTAAGTCCGTGCGCGCATACGCACGCACCTGCGCGTATAGAGAGAGCGCCGACGCAAAAACGCCGACGCTCACATAAAAATCGGTTAAAAAAACGCCCCTCCCCCCGTAGGCCCCCCTCCCCACGGTTTTTACTCCGTGGGCTTCTGGAATACGGTCCTGAAGGACTCGACGGTAACGGGCAGTCCGAACACTGCTACTGCCAGGGTGGCAACGGCAAAAAGCCAGTGTCCGTCACAGGCCAATGCGATAGGGCCGCCGATGACTCCGACGGCATAAGCGGCCAGGCATACAATGGAAGGCCCCTTCTTTACGATGAAATCTTTCATTTTTCTCTGTAGTTTTGTTCCAACATATTGTACTCAGCACGGAGGTTTCTCCGCTGCTGCTTATAATCGCCGTATTGTGCCATATTTTCGCCGTCAAGCTCTTTGGCGGTAAGATAGTCCATTGAAGCCAATAATGCGCGAATTTGGCCCATTCTGGCCTCAACAGCGGGCGGATACGATGCGGCTCTCTTCTCTACTTCCACGAAGCCCCAGTCTTTCAGCTGTTCCTCCGTAGGCACGCCGTCAAACAAAGTACCTTCAGGGAGCATCTTGATAAAGCGGCTCCCTTCGCGGTACGTTTCCCCTGTAGTGGGATTGTTGTAGTATTTCATACTTATTCGGTTGTTATGGTCCATCCTGCAGGTACGGCGCTTGCACCGGTGGTCTGCCAGGTAGCGCGGGCGTTCTTTGTGAAAGTTCCGGACGCTGCTACACCCTGCACCCAGTTGGCGGTGTAAGAGGTTCCGGGGGCCGTCAAGAACAAGGCCGTAATCTCCGACAGACTCGAACAATTGAGGAACATACTTCTATAGCAGCCGGATACCAGTGTCTCCGCCGGCAAGCGCGGGGAACGCTGCAGCTGTGTGCATCCTGAGAACATAACAGAATAGCACGACGAGTAAAGCGTCATCGCGGGCAATACCGCCGGGGCGGTCCTCAAGGCGGTGCAGTTGCGGAACATTCCGGTATAACAGCTCGAATTCAAGGTAGTGGCCGGCAGGTCCGGAGCCGTCTCAAGGGATGTGCATCCGTCAAACATTTGATTGTAACACTGAGTTGTTGCCCTCAAAGCAGGAAGCGCGGGAGCCGCTATCAGACCGGTGCATCCCTTAAATGTTTCGCGGTAACAATATGCCGTCAAAGTCGTAGACGGGAATTCCGGTGCTGTCCGCAATGCTGTACAATTGATGAACAGGTGATAAAAACAATACTCCGACGGGAGCGTATCCACCTTATTCGCGTAGTCTATAAGGCTCGTTACATCCCCCTCGCAATCAACCATATTTCCGGTATCAACGGTAAATATGAAAGAACTATAAAAGCTGCTACTCGTGGCAAAACCCGCCGGGTTGTTACCACGGATATAGACCGGCGTACCCTTCGGACACGAAAGAGCGCTGTAATTCCACTGGTCCCACGTCATTCCATCCCTGGAATAGTACAGTTCCGGCGCACCATTGTTGTTGAAAAGCCGTACGGAGGCCGCGGCCCCAGCCACGGTCCCCTCGAACTTCAGGGCACGGACCTGAACCGGTGCGGCCGCCCGTGCCATATACCTACGTCTAAGCAATGACACCATAAGCCACAATCCAGTTGCGCCCGTTGAACAGGCAGTTGATTTCATAGGTCTTGCCCGCCTCAAGGTTGTAACCGTCGAAATAAAGGACGGAACTGCCGTCTGAGGTCACAAAGGTGATATTGGGATTGGTCCCGGTGGTAAGGCTGAGCACCAGGCCCTGCACCTTCGAGGTGTCCGCAATTGCAGGAAGATTCACCGCAAGGGTATCCACTGCCACGTCGAACCTGTTATAGGTGTTTTCGGACGGCTCAAAGGTCACTGGAATCACGTTATAAGCATTGACCGGCATCTTGTCCGCCTTCCTGTTCAAGGCCGTCAAAACGGCCAAAGCGGAAGGATACTGGAGGTCCGTCGCACCGTTCTGGATGGCAGTCACCTTATTGGTGGTAACTTCCATATTCGCTATGGCGGACGGCTGCAGCGCGGTCGAGGCGGCGGCCAGCAAATCGCGCACGGCCTGGGCCAAATCCGTGGCGGGTATCCCTCCGTCCGGCTTCACATACTTCAGGGGTATGGAAGACACCAGGGCTGCAGTGATACCTGAATTGATGGCAGTCCACTGCGCGGCGGTGAAGCTCGAATTGTTCAGCACGAATTCGGCCCCCCACTGCCCGGTGCTCGCATTATACTTGTAACGGGTGTAGGTCGTATTTCCCTCCGAATCCCGTCCGACTACGAAAGCATAGTCGTTATTATCGTGCGGGCCCGTGTACGCCTGCAATTCCTCCACAGATGCAAAGGGCTGTCCGTTGTTGCTGATATAGTTCGCGGTGGCCGTGGATATGGAACTGTTCACGAAAGACTTGTCCGCCAGCTGGTTCGACGGTGATGCGGCCTCGGGAATAAGGGCCGTGATGGCTTCCAGCTCCGACCCTTGAAGGGCCGTATTAGCCAGTTCCAGGGCGTGCTGTACGGCCTGTGCCAGGTCAGTGGCAGGGATACCGGCGGCGGGCTTCCTGTAGGCTGCTGCGCCTGCCAAAGCACCGGCCCGGATGGCTTCGAGGTCGGCGATGATATTCTGTTTGGTCTCGATGAGCCCGCGGATGGTAGCGTCGGCGTCCCGGCGTTCCTGTGATTCCTGCGACAGCGCGGCGGCCTCAGCCTTGAGGGCGTCGATGGTGAGAGTCATAGACAGAAGCACATTCTGCAGGATTGCACCCGTAATGCGCCCCGCCCCGTTGGGTCCGATATTCTCGCGGATATCAGCGTTCAGCTGTTCGATATTGTCAAAAGTAGTTGCCATTTCAGTAACTGTTTGTATGTTATGTAATTATTAATAATCTTCTGGACAGACGTCCGCCGTTGCCACCTGGAAGGATACCGTGGCATAAGCCCCGGCGCATTCATCAGAGAATCTTTCCGTAAAAGTGACATACGAAACGGGCTGCTTTTCGGAACCGGTGTACAAATCTTCCATCTTCCGGATGATGTTGCGCAAGACGTCCAGGCCGGTGCTCTGTACCTCAACTTCATTGCCCCGGTCTTCTGTCAAGCGGTCCACATAGAACAGCGTGAAATTAAAGCTGATAAAGCTGTCTTCCGTCTGCCTGTGAGTCCCCTGGACATAGGCAAAAACGCCGTATTCCACGTCCGGAAGGGCGTTGAGCTTGTAGATATCATTGTGCACCACGGTGCGCACGGCGGGCTGCTCTTTCGCAATCTCCACCATTGCATTTATGAATTCTATCAGTTTCATCACCGCTTCCCCCTTACACCGCCCAGCCAAAGGCCGCAAGTGGCGGAACTTTTAAGATTTGCCCGGATGGTCCGGCAGTCGTTCTCGCACAGTTCCGGAAAGCTCTGTGCGTGCTTGAGAATCCAGCCCTGCAGCTCGAAGGCACAAGAATCGGCCTTGTGCTGATATTCGGCCGCAATCCTGTCCACATCCTCGATTCCCACGGATTCTACGTTGTCGTCGGTAGTCTTCACTACGCCCATATTGGCTATCTTGAAAGACACCTTGAGGCACAGCTCGGAACCGGCCTTGTAAGCCAAATAATATTGGCTTTCATCCACCAGCTCCTTATAGGCGGGATTCGCGTCCAGCTGGTCGGCGGCGCAAAGTTCTTTGAGTTTTTCCAGAAGGGCCGTGCCCACTATCCTCTTGAGGCCCATTTCCTGGGCTTCACGGATGGCGGACTGTATGTATTTTCCGGATATATTGTCAGAAATTGGCAAAACCGATTTTACAAAGGTTTCGCTGGTGAGTAGTATTTCCTGTGCTGTAGCCATATCATTAAAGCGTAAACGGGGTTATTTCGATGCTATTGTCCACTCCTAAGGTTCTGTCTATAGAATCCATTATGATGCGCTGCATAGGCTGTATAACGGTCCTATTGAAGAGCTTGAAGGCGCTTTCGTATTCCTCGCTGTTGAATCCGTTGGATTCCGTCGGAATACCGAAGAGGTTAGCATTTGCACGGAAGGCCGTGTAAATCTTTCGCATACTGGTCTGTGCCAGTGTCTTGTACTTCTCGCCGAAATCGTCGACGGTCATCTTGTCCAGTGTGACGGAGTGCACCCTGTCCGGATTGAAAGCCACACCGATGCGCCCGGCATTCTGGTATCCTCCGAACTTCTGGATGAGGTCCTTTTCTATCTCTTCCTGCTGCTCTTCGCTGGGAACGCCGTTGTTGAAATTGATGAAATACGAAGACATAAAGCCGTTTTCGAGGCTGTTCAGATGGAAATCGTCGATGCAGCGCTCAATCTCGCAAGACTTGATTGCAGCGATGTACATAGGCTCGGGGTATACGCTTCCGTGCGTGTTCTTGATAAAGACGATGCTGTCTTTCACCTCCTTTGCACCGGGGATGAATTTAGGGTATACGATGATTTTTTCCCTTCGGTTGTACTTCTTTCCGAAATCTTCGGAATAGAAAAACGTGTCGCATTCCTTGTTGGTGCGCAAGTAGCGCATATCAATCCAGTGGAATTCGCGGGGTTCGCCGTTTTCGTCCCTGATTACCTGATAGGCGCATCCTCCGATGCGGAAGAGGTCCAGGCCCAGATTGCGCACGAAAGTGAACGGGGTTTCCTTCATCCCGTTGACGTATTTGTCGAAGCCCAGGGCGCGGCCCGCTTCGGTAAATTCCACGGAATTGCCTGAGAGGTAATCGACGCATCCGTCCACGACGCTGTGCAGGGTGGCGGCGCTCCGATAAAGGTCTATCAGATACATTGGATAGATATTGCCGGGCCCCCACTCTATCATTTCGTAATCATTCTGCCGGATTTCCTTTTCGGTAGGCAGTATGATATGGGACTCGATGACTTTGTCGATGGCGGCAAAACGGACCGCTCCGACGGGGGCGGCCTGCTGCGTTTCTGTAGTGTTGGTATTAGCCTTCATATTGCTTGTATTGTATTTCCTTGCTGTAGCTGTGACGCCTTGCCTTGTAGTCTCCTACGATGGCGATGCCGGTAGCGACGGGCTTCCCGTCCGCCGTGAGGGTGTACTCATATTCGCCGTTCGTCAACGGGAACCAGGTGAGAAAATCGTCGCTGAAATCGGCGTTGAAATCCCCTCCTGCCTGTCCGATGACGACGGCAAAGACAAAGTAGTCTTTGTAATTGTGTAAGTCCACCACTGTTCCGACAGCCACGTTGTTGAGGTCGACGGTATTCCGGAACGTCAGTTCAAGTGCCGCCCCGGGGGCGTATCCTATCCCCTTTGGGATATGGATGGTCTGTACTTCCAAAGTATTGCGCAATTGTATCATAACACCAATAAGATATAAAACGGGTCCGATTCGTTACTATTTGACACAAAATTCCCCCCAAATTCACAGGAATTCAGGGGGTAATTTGCTTTTTTATTCGAAAGGGCCGGCAGGCTAAAGCTCGTCGACGATTTCGGTGGTGAGGGCGGCAGCGTCAATCTCGAAGGGGAACGTCTTGGAGGTATCCTGCAGGGCCACGGTATAACCGTTGCGGTCGCTGCGGGCCGTGCCGGTTGCGCCGGCGGTTCCGGAGGCTGCCACGACGGGATTGTCCTTACCGAAATACCAAAGGATATCGTTCATATCCTTCACGATAAGGGCCATTTCCCCAAGGCGCATTGCCTCGACCTCGAGCCGCTTGGTGGTTTCCATACGGCCGAACACCAGATTTATGAGGGTGGTAACGTCCTGAGGGCCGTTTTCCTCGCTGATGTTGGCCGTGGACTCGTAGTTGGAGGTTCCGGGCCTGAAATGATACTTCTTGAACTTTGCTTCGTTCGCCATAGCAATAGCGGAAATCTTGTTGGCCGTTACGGTAACGCTCGCCACGTCAGCGTGGTTGGTTATCCAAGCGGCCTTGATACCTCCGATATTGGGTTCGCAATCCTTTGCAAGTCCAGCATAAGTCTGTGCACAAGCCATATTAATCGATTTTAAGCGTTTTTACGGTATTATACGAAATTATGGGACAGGAATAGGGCTAAAGGCTATAACGCGATTTTAGCCCTATTTCCGTTCCATTCAGAGGGGTTTAAGGCTCGGGGTTCTCGGCGGCTGCCTGCTCCTGGGTCTTGTAGATGTGGTCGTCGTCGGCGAGAGTGCCTACGTGGGTGTCGATGGAAGACAGGTCAGTCTCCATACCCTGCAGCAGGTTATTCTGTGTACCGACGGCGGTGGCGATGTTGGAGGTGTTCTGCGCGATGGCAGCGAGGCTTGCGACGGCCTCGGGACGGGTGGGAGCGCTTGCGAAAGTACCCACGACCACTTCGTCAGGGAATGCGAACTGGACGCCGCTGTTCCACTTGACGATGACGGAGTATCCCTCGGTCTTCTCGTCGTAGACCACCTTGAAGACCTCGCGGTCGTTCTCAAGGTCAGTACCGTAGTACATATTGCGGTCGTAGGTGGCGAGAATCTGCAGGGAACCCTCGAGGCCCTCTACCTTGACGACACGCACGCCAGTGCCGGGCAGGAACACCTCGGTGAGGTCCTCATTGGGCACGTCGTAGTGGAACAGGTTCAGAGCCACGATTTCCTGGGTGAAAGCCCGGAAGATTGCAGGGCTCACATTGATGCGAACGCCCTTCTTGAGGGTCTTCTCGGGGATGGCGTCGTAGACGGACAGGATGCCCTGATAGGCGCTGGTTCCGGCAGGGATAGCCACGTCGATGACGCTGGCTTCGGCGTTTGCGATGGTCAGCAGACCGTCGATAAGGCCGCCGGCAGCGACAGAGGACTGCCAGACGATGCGCTCGAGCTGCTCATCGATGCTCTCTTTGATGCTGTCGATGACTTCCTGCTCGAAAGGAAGAGGGGAACCGTTGGCGTTGGTCCTGAGAAGGTACTCAGCCCACTTGCCGCGGATGGTCTCAGGACAGATGTCCATATTGACCTTGAACACGGCAGTGACTATCATACGGTCGGTCAGTTCCGCGGTCCCGGATGCGTCGTAAGAACAGCCGCCGCCGCCCTGGATGACGGGCTGCACGTCGAGATAGTGCAGGGGTGCGGAACCCTTGATTCCGGTCTGCTTCTGCATACGCTGGATGGTACGGCCGCCCAGCACAACGTCCCTCACAACGAGGTCACGGTTTTCCTTCACGTAATCAGGAAGGGAGGTAACTACAAAATTAGGCATAACTCTAAGATTTTTAATTGGTTAAACTTTTATTCTTTCAGGTTTTACTTTGCGTAACGGGCCAGGTTCTCGAGGCCTTTGGGATTCTGCAGGTTTCCGGGCTGCGTCTTCTCGGACTTCGTGAAAGCGGTATGCGCGGGAACGCCGGCCGGCTTTTTCTTGAGGGCCTCGTACTCTTCCTTCACCCGTGCGAGCTCGTTTGCGGTCTCGAACGGGTCGGCAAAGTCCACGGGCACGAAGATGCGCTTGACATCCACGGGCGTGCCGAGGGTGGCGGAACCATCCTCGTTGAAGGTCACGGGATAGCGCTTGTTGCTGTACTTGTCACCGTCGTAGATTTCCACCACGGCGAAATCGTCACCGGCCTCAACGACCCAAGGGTATTCCATACCCAGGGCGTGAAGGGCGTCGTAGATAGCCTGATACTTCTCGTCGAAGGAACGGCCCAGCTTGGTAGCCATAAGGCGGTGAAGCCTTGCGGAAGTGAACTCTTCCTGGTCGTCGTTTTCAGGGGATACTTCGGCGGCGGGGTCCTTGATTTCAGACACCTTTCCGTCGACCACTACGATGGTCTTACCGTCTTCGGTAACATAGTCACCGTCCGGGGCGGCGGTGCGCTCCTGGTTCTCGTCTTCGACGTAAACGGAATCGCCGGCCTTGAGGTCGTCGTCACCGTCCCAGAAAATCACGCCCTTGTCGGTGCTGGTGCTTGCCATCTTCACGGCTGCACCCTCGTCAGGAACGGACGCAAGGGCCGCTCCGACGGCGTTGAAAAATTCCTTGATTTTACTCATATCCTTGATATTGAAAATGTTTTTGTATGCATTGAACAGCGCGGAAAACTTGCCGTCCAGGCCGTCCACGATTTCCTGCACCTTATCCTCATTCTCTTCCGGCTGGAAGGAGAAATATCCCTCAAGGCTGAAGCCCTTGTAGGTCCCTTCCTTTATGGCGTCCCAAACCTCGTCGTTGGTAACGTGGAATTCGGCGAAGAGGGAACCGTCGGCGATATCCTCGAAGCCCTCGGGATTGCAGCCCTTGCCCTTGATGAAAAACTGCACCATATTCACGCCCTCGACGTCGTTTCCGTCGTGGTTCAGGTCCACCTTGTTCTGGAACCCGTCGAAAAGGTACTTTTCCGCCATCTTGCGGATGGTGTCGGCGGAATACATAATGTAATATTCCCCCTTCATAGCCTCGTCACGCCTGTAGATAGGGAAATCGGCACGCATTACAACGCCGATAACGCGGCGTTCGGCCTCATCCTGAATCTTGTACATCACAAGAGGCTTATGCTCTTTGAAGGCGGTGAAATCCCTCAATACGGCGGGCTCTTCGACCAGCGAAATGCGAATCATTCCGTCCTTGTCGTCGTCGACCAGTGCCCTCCACACGGGGATGCCGTCTATAGTAACAATATCCATAGTTTTAAAAAATTTTAATAATTGGCCGCGATGGCAGGGCTCGAACCTGCGACAAAAGTGCTCTGGCCTGCTGAGCTACACCGCGGGTGTTTCGATAAATAGATATAAAAGGCCCCCGTTTCGTTACCCGGGGGCCCTTGATGTTATTCGAAAGTGGTATCGGATATCCTTGCCTTGGATGCTTTCCCGGCTGCTTCGATATCGCTCTGAAGGATGTAGACGCGGGACGGCTGTGCCATCTGGTTCAACAGCGCCTGGTCCTGTGCGCCCCGTACGATGGTGGTCTGAGGGACGGACGTGGATACCGTCGGAGTGCTGAATCCGGACAGCGACGTGTTCGCGGAAGATGTCCTCGAGACATTCGTGGAGCGTATCTTCGCAATCTGTGCGATACCGGCGGCGGTTACGGCTGCGGCGTTCGCGGCTCCGATAATCTGTCCGGCGGGCGGCGGTATGGACTGCGCCGAGGTGAAGGCGGCTACGGCTCCTGAAATGGTGTCGATGATTGCGCCTGCAATCCTGAGGCCCTTGGTCTGCTGTGCGGCCTTCTCGTCTTCGGCGTTCACCGATTCGTAGATGTCGGCTACGGAGCCCAGGATGGAAGAGGTGGCGGACACCGCTGCAGTAAGGGCCTGTTTGCGCTGTTCTTTGAGCTTTTCAGCCTCATCAGCGGCCCGGCGGTCCGCCTCTACCTGTGCGTCCCACATAGCGTCTATTTCGGCCGTTAAAGCCTCGGAATCGGATGCTATCAATTCGGCTATCTCGGCGTTTTCCTTCTGACGCTTGTCGAACTGGTCCGCCCGTGCCTTCTCGCCGGCCTTCAGTGCTGCTTCCGTGTCAAGCACCTCCTTTTGGACGGCTTCGGTATTGGACTTGCTGGTCTCCTTCTGCAGGGTGTTCAGTTCCCGCTGCAGGCGGCGCATCGTCTGAGCGTTTTGAGAGCGTATCCTTGCAAGATTCGCCTCCGCCTGTGCAACGGCGTCCAGTTCTTTCGTGTCACTACCTGTAAGGCTGGCCCGCTGCCGGGCAATAGACAGCTCCTGCAGGGCCAAATCCTCCTGATTCTTGAGGATTTGCTCCTGTGCCTTCATTGCATCCTGCAGGAATTTGGCCCGTTCTTTTTGGGTATAGTTTTCTGTATCTACCGCCTTAAAGCGCGCTTCTGAAATTTCAGCCTCAAGATTGGCATTCTCGACCATATAAAAGCGCCTGTTTTTGTAGTAGGTCGCTTCCATAGATGCAAGTTCGCGCCGTTTTTCCGCCGCTTCCTGCAGGAACGGGAACACCTTTTCCGCAAGCGTTCCGATTTTCTCGGCCACCCAGGAGACAGCGTTGCCCATATTCTGCATAAGGTTCGTAAAGAGGTCGCCGGCCCCTTGGAACGTAGACATAGAATAGGCGAGCCCGTTCAGGCCGTCTTCCGTGGATTTTGCGGCGCTGGTGAGTTTCGCAAAAGCGGCCACTATAAGGCCCAAAACCGCCACAATAGGATGGGCCAAAAGAGCCTTGAAAGCCCCGCTGATGCCGTTTATGGGACCGATTGCACCAGCAGCCCCGGAACCCATTGCCGAAAAGGCCCCGGCGGCGTTGCGGATGGAATTCTCATAGTCACCTACGTTGCGCTTGAAGGAACCCGTGGAAGCGTCCAGGTCCTTGAGTTTTTGGTTGACGTCATTTATCTGCTTCCCCAGCTCGTTACGGCGCGCCACGTCGTCGGTGGCCCGCCACTGCTCCCTGAGGCTCTTCATCTGTGCCACAAGCGCATTGTAGGAATTGCCCGCACCGCTTGCGGCGTTAGCAATCCCGTTCATCACCTGCTCCGACGTCTGTCCCTCCGTGTTCGTGTAGTGCATCGCATCACGAAGGGCGTTCTGGTTTACGTTCAGCTCTTTCAGCGTCTTGCTGTACTCTTCGGAGCCGATGTCGAGCCCCTGCAGGTCCTTCTTGAGCTGTACGATATTGTCCTTGAGGTCCTGAATGTTGCGGACGGCCTCTTCTGTACCGACCCGCAAGATGGTTATGTTTTCAGTCTCTGCCATATCCGAAATTTTGATTTTTTAACGGCGATTTTCGCCTCGCGTGCGCGTGCGTGTGCGCGTTCTTGGATTCCTCCTATTAACCAAGAAAGGGGAAGGGATAATTAATAGAATATTTTATAAATATATATATTATTATAATTTATATTCCAGGAATGCGTGTGCGTATGCGCACGCGTGTGAGATCCTCCGGCCAACCTGCTAATAATAGTCGAACATCACGTTCTGCGGCAGCGTAGGGTCGTCGTCGGCGTGCACGAAATTCTTGCCAATGCCGATGCGGGTAAAGCCGGCGGAAAGCAGGCCGCGGACCACCTTCATCCTCGTGGCGGAATTGTTCGCCGCGATATCCACGGCCCGGCCGCGGGTGTGCGCGCTGTTGCCGCTGCGCCCCTTCGAAAGGTCCCACGCCTTCGTACGGTATGCGCAATTCAGCTTGAACGGTATCCCCGCCGAATCGCGGGCCCGGTCCAGACGGTCCATCGTCGACTGGTTCATATCCTGCAGGGAACAGGAAGGTACGCACCTCTTGAATTCCCCTTCCGAAAAATGTCTTGCTGTAATCATATTTTTCAATTTTAAGCCCTTTTTGGGCACGTTAAACAAAAATCCATCCCATTAATCCACTTTCTCTTTCTTGGCTATTTTTGGCCCGCTTCCGTGCTTTCTGCGGCCTGTTTCGCCTTGCGCCGCTCGCCGAGCTTCAGCATCAACTGATTTATCGGAAGGTAATCCACGCCCAGGGCGGGCTCGTTCTTGTGCGCCTCTATCCATTCACGGCCCTGTCCGATGGCGGGTTCCCGGCAGGCGCATCCGAAGTGACGGCAAAAACCGCTTTCAGCCGTTACCCGGCCCTCGCGTTCCTCGTTCTTCTCGTCGTAAAGCTGCTCTATCTTCGCGTCTTTACGGGCCTCCGCCTCTTCGTTCCGGGTGCGCTCCTTGTTAAGCTGGTCACGAAGACGGCCGTTATCCTCCCTCAAATCCTTGTTGGCCTGTTCCAGGCCCTGGATTGCTACATTGTCCGCCTCATTGTTCTGTCTTTTCCTGTAGGCTTTCCGGGCAAAGAAAAAACCGCCTGAAGCCCCTACGATTGCACCGACCGAGCCGATGATTGCTGCTATTCCTGTCAAATCCATATTCGTGTGTCTTTTTGTCTATAGATATAAAAAACCTCTTTACCGTATCTAAAACCACGAAGCCCGGACTGATGCGCCCGGGCCGTGGCATCTTTGTTATTCAGTCTTTATCTGCCAATACTGTGGAATATAATCGTTTCCATAGGACTGTGTCCACTGGGCATTGGCGCTCTTTACAAAGGTTCCCGTTGTACTCTGTGGCAGACCCTGCACCCAGTTATCCGAATAACCCTGTCCAAATTCGTCCTCACCGAGCATTTTTATATACTGCAGCATATAACAATCCTCGAACATATACTCATAGCAGGATGCTACAAGGGTCCGGGCCGGAAGCACAGGGGCGTTCACGAGCGAATAACACTGCACGAACATATGCGAATAGCATCCGGTCGCAAGATTCACCGCCGGCAAGGCCGGGGCATCCACCAGCGCCTCACATCTGGTAAACATACCGGCATAGCAATAGGAGGCCAAAGACGTGGCCGGAAGCGCCGGGGCTGATATCAAGGCCGTGCAGCCGTAGAACATATTTTCGTAGCAATTCGCCGCCAGCGTCAACGCCTGGAGCGAGGGCGGCGTCACAAGGGAAGTACACCCTCCGAACATATTACGATAGCATCCTTCACCCAGGCTGGTCGCCGGAAGGGCCGGGGCTGCAGTCAAGCTGCTGCACCCGTTGAACATTGCTTCCATCCCGTAAGTTCCTACCAATACACTCGCAATCTGTGGTGCGTTAGTGAGGGACGTACACCCGGCAAACATAGCGTTGTACGCCTGAGACGGTACGGATGATGCAGGCAGAATGTTACCGGCCAATCCCGTCAAAGATGTACACCCGTAAAACATTTGATAATAGCACCCTTCCGCAAGCGTCGTAGCCGGCAATCTTGGACTGAATCGCATAGACGTACAGTCACTAAACATACGATAATAACACTGCGGTGCAAGGGTGGTGGCAGGCAATAGACCTTCCGGGGCGGAATCCAAATCCGTGCACCCTTCGAACATAGAACCGTAGCAATACCGTGCCAAAGATGTGGCCGGCAGGCTCAAGTTCGCAATCGATACCAATCCCGTACACCCTTTGAAGAGGCCGAAGAATGCAAAAGCGGGAACGGAGGCCAAATCCGTCGTATAGTTCAAGAGGCCCATTATATTGCCGCCGCAATACGCACCGCCGTCACCCGTTATACGGAAGCTGTGGTAGGTGATATCGCTATCGCTTATTCCATTCGGATTCGTACCGCGGATGTTGAGCGTCGTGCCATTACCGAACGGCAGGGAATCATTCGCATAATCCCACGGCGTCCAGTCCAGACCGTTATTGCTGTACTCCAAGGACAATGCCCTCGGGGTCCCCGTCGGAACCAGCGAAAGGGTATTTGCCCCCTCCGACCGGAAGGTGATATATCTTGCCACCGGGTACTCCTGTGTCAAGGTCACGGTCCGGACAATCCCGGAACCGCTGGTAACGGTGATGGTTTCGCTTCTCGAGGTTCCTGTATTATTCGGCTGCGCCGTCAGCTGTACGACATCATTTCCGACGCCCGTATTCCTGTCAGCCGTCACCCAGGACGGAAGCCCGGACAAAGTCCATTGTTCCGTGGTGTAGATATTCAGGTTTTCCGTACTGCCCGGAATCTCGAACGGTATTGTCGACGGGCTCACCTCAAGGGACGGAGCTTCGGCGGCATCCTGATTGACCAGTACGTCGACGGTAAGGCCGGAAGCGCTTACAAAGTTGATGAAAGTAACCCGCTGATTCTGCGAGGTGTTTGCACCGATACGCACCTGCAAGGTCTTGTCAAAGGTGGGCGGGTCATCCGGGCCCGGTTCCGGCGTTACGTCGGTGATGGTAAGCCACGCCGGTGCATCCCAAGTGAATGTCTCGTTCGCCGTCACCTGAAGCGTCGCCGTGCCGCCGTTCGCATTGAAGTCAAGGGACTTCGGAGTCACCGCAAGACGGGGCGTCCCCGCCTGCGTCACCGTCACCTCTATAACGCCGGGATTTACCTCGCCTTCCTGGGGGTCAGGGTGCTCTTCGTCCCACTGGTCCGCCACGGGCGTACAACGGGCTTGTATAACCAGTTCACGCTCATCCCCGGTGTTGGCCCTGAGGGATATCTCAACACGAGCATCCCCCGTGCCGGTGGTCTCATTCATAAGCATCGCCGGCGGAAGAACCAGACGCCAGTCCGCCGTGGTCTCTATGTCCAGGAAGAACCGTCCGCCTTCCTTCGGCATCGTAAGGGTGCGGGGCGTCACATTGAACTGGAAAAAGTCCTGTGTGATAACCGCCTGCTTCCCTTCTGCGTAGTCGCTGGTGAAGTTCACGGTAATTACCCGCTGCTGCAAATACTTGTTTTCCGGAACCTCTACCTCGACGGTCCCGTAGCCGCTGCCATAATCAGGCATTATCACAATGTCTTCGTCCGGGCAATTTACCTCCCACTGTGCATTGCTTTCCACCTGGAACTTCACGGTCTCGCCGGCGGCGGGAACCCGGGCCGTCAAGGGGCGCACCCTCAGGTAATAGGATTCTTGCCGCACATCGACGTATATGGTCTTGTTGAGGCTATTACTATAGATTTTCACCCTTCCGCCCCTGCGCCCTCCCGTGCTGTTAGGGCTCGCCGTGAGCGTTATCGTCGCATCGTGCGAGCCGCCTCTCGGGTTGGGCGTAATCCACGGCGCTTCATCTTCCGTGTTGACGGTATAAGGCCCCGCATTCGTGGATACCTGTATGCGCTGCGCGCCGCCCTCCACGGGGAACAGGATGAACGTGGGATTCACATTGATGTATTTGGCCGGCACATAGCTCTGTGAATAAGCCTCGGGATTCATAACCCTTATGAATTCACATTCGCAAGGGTCGTCGCTGTTCACAGGGTAATTGCTGATTTTGTTGAGACTCCAAAGGGTATTGTCGAAGTAGAAGAACTTCTGCAAAAGTTCGTTATTCACTTGAATACCTTCCCACCGTACGAAGCAGGTGCACACCTTTGCGTCCACATTGTAACGGTCTTCCACGAAGTCCTTCCAATAGCGTTCGTAGATGGTAGCATCAAGGCGGAACGTCCCGGCCGGAATGTCCAGCTCTTTCGGCTGTCCGAAGTCGCTTGCAGTGACAATCTCGTCGCCGGAAAAGAGGTAGGTCCTGAATGCCGGTACGTCTATCTGTTCCGTGCCGAAATACGGCTTCCAACAGGCCTTCCCGTCCGGCAGTTCACTCACGGTCTCATCGTCCGAAAGGGCCGCATAAACGCTTTCCTGGCCCTGTCGGTACAGCAATACGCCGAAGCCCTCCGATATGCCCTTGCCATCGTTTTCCATAAGCAGACGGCGGCCGTCATCGTAACCCTCGGCTGTTTTGTTGATAGCCGTGATTTTAGCCTCATTGGTAAGCGTCGGAATCTCGAATTCCTTTGCGCTTTCGTCCCCGTCTTTCCAAAGGGTGTAGGTATTCCCTGCATCCCTGAAGGCCGCGGGCTTGGACACCGCCTTCTCGACGATGGTATAGAAGTAAGAGCTGAGCTTCTGGGCGGTAATGCCCTGCTTGAGCACTACGCCGTCGAACATATCCAGGTGCTCTTCGTTGAACTTATAGTTGGTGTCAACGCGCATCGAACCATAGGCACGCCCGTATTTGCCGGAATAGTACGCGGCAAAATCGCTCTCTATCATATCCGTCTGGAAGTCAAGATAGCGGGACTGGAAAAAGTTCGGCGCAAGGCGGTATGCCTGCGACCTGTCGATGTTCTTGTCAATGTTGATGACCTCGCCGGTGTAGTATGTCCCGCGCCGCACGATACGCACGGTCTTGGATGTGTAATCCGACGTGATTTTCCAGCCCAGGGTACGGGCCAGCCCGGTGAGTACGGCTGCCGGTGTCGGCGTGCCGTTCAGCAGTATCCTCTTTGTTATCTTCGCGTCCGAACGGGCCGCAGAAGGTGTCGTATATGTGACCTGTGGATTATTCGGCAAATCCGTGATGATATGCGTCTGGATTGTCGAGTATCTGTACGGCTCGCTAAATACTGAACCGGTAGCGTAAAGGTTCCTCGCATCGCTTCCCACACTGCCGCCCCAAGGCCAATTCGCGTGCACGAAATCAATGTACAGACAGAAATAGCGGGCATTATAAGCCTGCATCCTGAGGGTTATGGCTTTACCCAGCTGATAGGTATTGTTGCTCTGCTTTTGCACAATTGCCTCAATATAACTATAAGCCTTGCCCGGATACCTGGGCGTAAAGCCGCATATGGATGCGAGATTTTCCCCGGAAAAGGGGTTTTTGCTGGATGGATTATAAGCGCTTCCAGATGAGACATAGGCGATGTCGCTTGCACCTACGGCCTCGTTGTTGGAATCGTATGCCACCAGCTGTATAAAAAGGGCTCCGTGGGGGCGTGTGCCGGGTTCTATGGAACCGTCAAAGTACAAATATTGAGGTGAGTTGCTTCCGAAATCGCCGAGAAAACGGGGCTGGAATGTTACCGAAATCTCCGCCGAGCCGCCTGCAGGGAAGGTCTGGGGGTTCGGCGTTATCGTCGTCCGTGTATAATCCACCGTTGTAGTGTGAGAGGTGGAAGAGGGGACCGTCTGAGTCTTTTTTTCCGACCTGAGCATCGGAAGCGTAAGCCATCCCTGCATTACCTCGGGAAGGGTGGATACATCCGCCCAGTCGACGGTCCAGCCGCCGTTGTTTTCGGGCCGGGCAATTGCCGTCATAAAGGCGTTTATAGACAGCACGGGCCGCTGCAGGTAGGAGCGCAAATCGCGCATATCCCACTCGCTGTATTCCTTCGTGAAATTCACAAGGGCGTAGTACCTGCCATCAGTCCCGCGTGTGCCGTGGTATCCCTCCGTCATCGCGGGAATGCCGGCCGAGCCTAAAGGAATAAGACCCTTATCCGCCTCGAATCCGTCGGACGGTATGCCGTTGTACATAGGCGCAAAGTTCACGACCTGCCATTTCCCGGGAGTCCCGTCCTTCAGGGCGGTCCACGCATCCTGCACGTTAGTCTTGTTGATGATGAAATCCAGTTCGGTGGAATCCCCGCCCCCTAAAAAGTCCAATTTGGCGAGGTTAATGGTATCACCGTTATCGTCATACGACAAGGAGTACATAAAGCTGCCCAGGCCCCCGAAAAGGGTCAAAATGTAGCCTTCTTCAGGGCTTGCGTAATCCATACGGCAGTAGCCGCTTTCGAAGCGGGCCCCGCCTATCATAATCACAAACTCCGTCCGTTCCAGCGGATTGAAATCATCGCCATCTCCCTTCGTGATACGGTCGGCCGTTTCCATATTCTTGAACAGCTTTTTGTTGGTATCCGTAGGCGGAAGCGTCACCTGCTTGGAGAAGCTGTTGAGCACGGCAGTGGGCTTGTCTGCATCTTCCGCCGTGTAGTTCATAAGGATAAACGAGTCGTCATCCAAGTCGACCCGTCTGTTGCTGATATAGAGTTCAATATCCCTTCTCATATTACCTGCGAATTATATCCTGTGCATATTCCACGTTGATGGTGTAGGTCGGCATCTTGCGGCCGTTCCTGTAGGTCTTGTAGACGCATTCCTGGTCCGTGATGTTCACGGGATAGTATGCGTTTTCCTGAAGGTCGCAAAGGACCGCCATATTGGTCCCGAGAAGATGGTGCATATTTGCGGCCTGGTCGTCGGTGAGCCAATCGGTACGGAGTTCCCACCGGCGTCCGATGGTGTTCATATAGTTCACCTTGCCGAATTCCATTTGGCTGTTGTCGTATTTCGACGCAAAGGACTTGCGGCTGTAGGAATCCGTCCGCACCGCATCGCCGTACAGCAGCAGGCTGTCCCACCCGCCGTATGCGTTCACATAGTAAATCACATAACGGTGCTCGCACGCATTGCTCACCTCGAACACCTGCGTCGTCATCCCGGTCCCGGTGATTTCCACACGCTCAGGAAGAGTGTAGTCCCTGAGGTTCAGAACGGCGTTTCCCGGGGCGTTTGCGGCCGTAGGGTATTCCCGTATCGATTCGCCGTTTGCGTCCAAAATAGAGGCCTGTAATGCGCTCGTAGGAAGCACGGAGAAGATAAGGATTTGACGCGGGTCCAGGATGGGCACGATAGGGAAAGACTTGCGGGTCGACGGCGTGAAATTGCGGTCGTAGCTCCAGTCATTCTGGAAAGTCACCTGGCCGGCGGCAGTAGGGCCCGGAAGCGTATCCACAAAGAAGATGCGTTCCATTGAACGGCGCGTATAAAAACCGACCAACGTGCCCGGGAACGTCTGGCCGAGAAAAGGCCGGCAAATATCATTCAGCTTAATGGACTTTATGCCGGTTTCCGGATTCTGATAAGCCATACCCTGGTGTATGATATACTGCTCGCCGTCTAAATAATAAACGCTGTAGCGGGTGGAAGCCCCGGCGGTGTTCAGCGCTATTGAATAATCCTTCCAAATTGGTTCGCTCATAATATTCCGTTTTTAATCATAGATATAAAAGCAGCGCCCCGCGGTGCTATTTCCGCAAGGTGCTGTAGAGGTAGTCTCGCACGTCCAGCTGCAGGGCGTTATTGATTTCCTGAAGGTAGCGGGCGTTAAGCTCTTCGATGGTCCGGGCCAGCACGGGGACCGGGGCTATTCCCCGGTTGTATATCTTGCGCCCTATAAGGAAGGCCAACTGCCGGGCCGTAGGGAGCTTGCCGTTTGGAAGCGGGCGGGGTATCACCGGCTTCGCCTGAATCCAAGACAGCAGGGCGTTCACGGGCGGCCAGTGCGCCTTGTATACAGCACCGGGCGGGGACGATTCACGGCCCTTCGAGCCGCCCTCCACGAACTTCCAGTAATAGGCCAAATCCATAGTGACCTCATAGGCCGTGTCGTCGTCACCGACCACGTAGGCCTTGACGCTGTTCAGCAGCTGGCCGGTGGCGGGCTTTCCTTCCTGCACCAGTATGCGCTTATAGGTCTCTTCCGCATCCTGTGCGTATGCGTTAAGGACCTGCTTCAGGTGATAGAGTGTTTCCATTTCAGTGAGTGTTTTTCCATTTTTTCATTTCTGCCTTGTCGTGCTCGGCCTTGTCGTGGAGGTATGCGAGGATGTTCAGGAATTCGATACATCCCATATCCCAAACGGCGTTCCACGTAAGATTGGTAACGGCCGCAACGGCCATAACGTTGTCAACCCACGCCCACTTTCTTCCAAAATCGTCAGTATCTCCGTCGTCTGCCTGCGTATCGTTTCCACCTCCGTCTTTTTCCCCTTCCTTTCCAGCTTCCTGAGTACCGGTTCCAAAGAGGACAGGGAATCCCTTGTGAACCGTACCCAGGATTTCAAAAAAAAACCGGAAAGGGCAAAGGCGCTTACGGTGTCGAGGTTCTCGCGGATATTCTGCTGCACCTCCGTCACCTCGTACCCTTCGCCGTAGCGGTATCCCTCAGGGACCAGCATCGCGGACAGCAGCTCAGGGACGGGCCGCTTCTTATCCATTGCGGAATAGTTCTTGAAGTCCACGAACTGGGCCGTGGTAATCTTCGCGGGATTGCGGGGGACGGTGTATTTCACGCCGCCGATGGTGATGGTCTTTCCCACCGATACGGCGGACTCGGGAACATCCGCCTCCAAAAAGGCCGTACGGGCCGCACAATCGCCGTAAACGTCCAAAGGCAAGAGATATACCTCTTCCTCCGTTAAGCCCGTCAAAATGGCTATTATTGCGGCCTGGCGGTCGAGGGATTCGCGGTCTGCATCCTCGCATATGTCGAGGATTTTCAGGTAGGCTCCCACGGGAAGCTGCCTGTAGTTGTCAATCATCTTTATCTGTTTCATCGTTTTGGTAATATTCGTATTGCGTACTGCCCGTAACCGGGGTTCTTTGCGAAATGTGTGTAGCAAGCGTAACGGAGCGCATCCAGGGCGTGGTCGAAGCCGCCGGCCGGGATGTTCAGCAGCTTGCCGGTACGGTCCTTTGCCCACACATAATTGCGGGCCTCTTTGATAAGGTTCGTAGATGCTTTCGTGAAAAACAGCTTCCAGCCCTGCAGCCACTGCACCTGAAAAGCAATTTTGTCTTTCGTGGGCGCTGATTTGTCCGACGAGTCGATATTGAAGCCGGCGTTGTGGATTTCGGTGATGCTCTTCGGTTCGGCACAATCGGCATAAATGAAAGCAGTACTGCTGACATTGTTAAGCCGTAACTCCGCAATAATGTTTTCGTTAATCATCTGTGTACGGTAGCACAGCTCTTCGGCATATATCTCCTTGCGCCCGGTGTGCACCAGCACGTGCACGATTGCAGTAGGGTCGTTGAATCCGAAGTCGAGGCCGTACAGTTCAACCATTCCCGCCGGTTCCGGCATCTGGTCTATCTGCTGGAACGTATAGATGAGGCCGTCAAGTGAGCCGAATTGGCCCAGGCCGTAGACCTTCCACCAGTTCGTGTCTCCCTTGTTCGCTTCAATTTCAGCTATCTGCGTTTGACTCAAGAACGGATTGTCCAGGTAGGTGCTCGTCACCAGCTTGCAGTCCTTGCGGGCCTCAATGATTTCATTGCCCCAGAAGGACGCCGTCGGATTGTAGTCCATTATGATGAGCCCGGACGTACGGATGAACAGCTGCCGTGCCGTATCATAGTCCATATTCTGAATCTCGTTCAGGAAGAGGCGGTCTCGTTGAGGGCCGTGCACCTTCGCCGGGGAATCGGCGCTGAAAAACTCAATTATAGAGCCGTTTTCGAGCTCATAGACGGAATTGGACTTACTCCAACAGGAATCCCTCCAAGCATCACCCAGGGCCGTCTGGAAGTCTCGCATTGCGCCCCTTTTGAGGTGCGGGAATGTCTCCGACACGACGGACGTGATGGTCGGAACCTCATCGGCGAGGGCGAGCTGGTAGACGCATTGCAGGTTCGTAAAGGTCTTGCCGGAACGGGCGGAACCGCGGGAACTGACAAACCTGTCAGTAGCCGCGATTGCCTCCATAGTCTTATAGTATACCGGCGAATACTGCATCTGCTATTCCTTCTTTTTCTTCCACTTGTCCAGGGCGGGCTGAGCCTTTTCCGGAACCATAATAACCGTGGGCCCTTCCATCTTGATTTCGGCCTGCTGGCGGGGCTTGCCGTAAATACGGTCGAGGATGTCCGACACGGTGAACCAGCCGTTCTTGCCGGCCATCTGTCTGACTGCTATCTGCATCAGAAAACCGTATTCGCCGAGCTCGGCTTCCTGCTCTTCCATATAGCGGCGGGCGGTCGCAACGTTCGGCAAAGACAGCGCGTGGTGCAGCACCTTCAGGACCTTCATACGGTCATCCCGGGGGATAGCCTTGAGGGCCCTGTCAAGCTTCTTGGGTGCTCCGTTCGGGTTTCCGCTCTGTCCGGGCTGAAACTCCGTCTTTGGATGATGTCCCTTCTGAAATGGCATATCTGTTGTATTTCTGTAGTTTTTAAAATTTTTTAATAATTGCTTCCAGTTCCTCCGGGGTGTGTACTTTTTCCGGGTATTCGTGGTAGCCAATGATGAGAGTACCGTCCGGCTTCCAGCCGAGGCGGGGGTTGCTGTAGAGGACGAGGATGTCGCCTCTGTATATCCAGTTATGTGCAAGCAAATACTCTTCCATACTGTTACTTTTTGCGTGGTACATAAAGGCGCTCGAAGGCGTGGTCTCCACCTTTGGCGGATATTCGACTCAATACCTTCTTTTCCCATACTTTGAGGAACCTATCCTGGGGCATATCGTATTCGGATATGTAGACGGGGACGGTCTGGGCACAGGCCCAGTCATAGAAGGCTTCGTTGTCGAATTCCTGTCCGTTATAGCCTTCTGTGCCCTTGTAGGGCGGGTCGCAGTAAAGAACATCACCGGGCTGCACTTTCAGGGTGCGGTAATCACCTTTGCGGGCGGTAATGGTTCCCACTGGTCTTTTGAGACTTTGAAGACGTTCGAGGCTTTCGAGACTTTGGAGGCGTTCGACTCGCTCGAGGTTTTGAGGGGAAGCCGGGTTATGCGCCTCTTTGATATGGCTTGTTCTTACAGACTTATACAGCGGATTCCGCTCGATGATTCCCGGGTCCTTGAGCGTCTTGAGGGCCCGCACCACGGCGGGACTGAAATGCAGGCGGCGGGCCTTAATATCTGTAATCCCCTTGAGGCTGATGCGGGCGTATCCTGCGACCTCCGGACACAGCTGCTGCAGTAGCGTCCAGTCGTCAAACACGGTCGCATAATGGCAGGCTTTTTTGTAAGGCTCGATTTCCTGTGAATACATATAGGTACGACCATTATTTCCGAAGCTGTAGCAGAAGCGCACGAACGGGTCGGAATCCTTGAGCCTGAAAAAGTCCTCGCGACTAATCCATTCGTTACGGTTTTTGTATTTCCCCTGCAGTACGTCTACAAAGAACTGAGGTGTATCGGTGATGTCGTTTGCGAGCACGGTCTTCCAGCGTCCCGCAAGAAGGGCGGCGTGAGACATTGCGCACCCTCCTGCAAAGACGTCGACGAAGCGTTCCCCGGACGGGATGATACCGATAAGGTCCCGGGCAATCTTCGACTTTGAACCCTTATAGGGCATTCCGAAATTAACCGCCATAATCCGTCATAATATGGGCGGGCAGGCCACGTTCTTCCATCTCCGAAAGGAATGCAATCTGCTCGTCGCTGTTATCGAATTCCACTACGACGCGAAAAGAGGCGTTTTTAGGCACGTCATTCTCGTTGGCGGCCCTGCTGTTGCTCTTCGGCTCTTTCTTCGATTTTTGGCCGGTTTCCGAGCCATCCGAGCCGTTGTTGCCGTCCGTCTTCCAGACAGGGATTCCCCAATCGGCAAGAGGGAGGTCATCCCACTCGTTTGCGAGGGTATCCCAATCCCACGAACCGAAAGAGCCGTTGTCTTTCATTGCGCGGCGCTTGATGGTCTCGAAATCCTCTTCGGTTTCAGGATAGTACGCCACACAGGGAGGGGCGTCTTTTTTCGCGGCCTCGCATCCTTCACGGCGCAAGTTTCCGCCGAACACCACGTAATCCGGGACCTCAGGGGTCTGGCCCGGGGCATCGATGAAAGGTACGACCAGCAGGGGACGGTCTTCGAGAAAATCAGGGTCTTCCTTGATGCTGCCGGCGGTGTTCTCGATATCCTTCTTGGTCCACTGGCGGGGATTCTTGGGAAGCCACGGCAGCTGCCCGGTGTTGGTGTGCAGCAGGGACAGGTCTATATGTATGCGTTCCTTTTTCATATTATTCCTGCTTTTTTGCGGTTTTCACGGAGCCACGGGGGCGTCCCTTCTGCCTGGGTGCGGGCTTGCTTCCCACCAGACGGCGGGCGGCCTCTTCCACCTTCTCGGCCTCGATGATTTCCAGGTCTGCAAGATAGGCCCGGCCCACCTGGGTGAGCAGGCGCATCATACAATCCTGGCAGGATGCGTAAACGGACAGCTGCACGCCGGTGGCCTCCTTATAGATGCGGCCGATATTGCGGGCGGCTTCAGGTCCGCCGATGCGGCGGGCGTAACGGCTGTAGACAGCGGTGCGGAAATTCTCTTCGAACGGCCTCAGCTCCTCGAGCTGTGCGTCGGTAAATGTGCGTTTCTTATTCATGTTCCATTATAGATTTAAATTCTTTATACAGGGCGCGGACGGGTTCGTCTCGCAGAAAATATGAGTGGTGCATCACAAACTCCGTATTGTTTATGGCGTGGAGTATGGTGGTGCGGTCTCGTTTCATCGCTTCGGCAATCTGCCAGTCTTTCAGGCCCCTTTCGTAGCTGAAATAATGGGCCACGATTCCACGGGCCTCGACGTACTTGCGGGACCGGGTCTGTTTGAGGATGTCGAATCCCACAAGGCTGCTCATAACGTCGATACCGTGCTCGACGGGCCCCTTCCAGGTATCCGTTGGCACGTCCAGCAGCTCCTTCGCAAAGGTGCGCAGCAGGCCTTCAAAGTCCCTCGCACCCATCATACCGAGGTAGCCGGCATAATTGTCGACATTCTTCCGTATCAATGTCTCTACTCTTTCGTTCATAATTTTGTCATTAAATGGTCAATAAGGGCCTGCAGGGCCTCAATAATAAATATAAAAGCGCTTGCAAGGGGGCGCGTCAAGGCGCACACCACCGACAGGGCGGCGAGGCCGGCGAGATCAAAGGAACCGGCGAAAAGCAGCCAAATGAGGCCAATCCACCACGTCATACAGAGCGAGCAGGTGAAAGGACGCATCGTGGTTATATCGCGCTTATAGAGCCGGGAAAACACCGCCAGAACGGTATCCTTGAATCCGGATACGTCGATGATGAAAACCACTACCGTCGCAAGCAGGAAGAGATTCAGTATTGTATTCCAAATCATAAGCCCTTTTCTTTGAGTTCCCGGCGGATGTTCGCCAGGATGTTGTTGTAGTATTTCCAAACGGTCTTTTTCGATACCTTCAGGAGGATACCCAATTCACGGAATGAAAGGCCGTCGATGTGCAGTATAAAGATGATGCGTTCAGGCTGAGGGAGCCTGTCAATCGCCTGCTTCACGGCAGCCACCCGGGGGCTGTCCACGTCCAGGGGGTCGCCGATATGGCTTTCATAATCCTTTAGGATTGCTTTCAGTTCGTTAGGGTTCATTTGTAGCGTTTTCTGTTTTGTTGCATTCTATCGATACCTCCCTCTTCCGCGGCAGTACATACTGATAATAGAATCGCGAGGTCTTTGAGAACAGCAAGTTAGTGATTATTTTGGATATAAAAAAATTCAGTTCGTGCCTTCCAGCCAGTTCTTCGATACGCCTGGCAGGCTGTTCGCACAGTGCGGCGTATACCATTTGGCTAAGGTCCTGAAGGTCGCCGTCCAGTCTCTTGACGTGGGCAATCCTCAAGACCATAGCCTCCACGGTGCGGGCGCGGGCCAATTCATTTAATATCCCGTTCCGGTTCATCTCTGAAAGACAAGCATTGCGGCATCCCTTGCGTGGTTCGAGGTACGGCCCTTCCAGCCGGTAAGGCGTTCGAACTGGTCCTGATTCCACTTTGTGAGGCCCTTCGAGGGGGCCCGCTTCTCAAAGTTGATTTTGTAGTCGGACAGGAATTCCTCCCATATCACGGCATCGCGCTTGACGGCCCCGGCCCCCATAAGGCGGCCACGGTATTCGCTGTTGTTGCGTTCCTGCGGTATCCACTTGCGCTGCCTGGCATCCTCGAACACCACGGTAAGAGGGCGGCCGGTGGCTTGGCAGTGGTCCTTATACTCGAAGACGCACAGCAGGGCCCGGTGAAGCGGCATAGTCTCTACACGCTCGAAACGCATCAGGGTCCCGTCCCAAACGGCGAGGCCCGTATGCGTTCCAGTGTCGATTCCGATGTAGATACCTTTCATCACTCGGCGGGTTTTTCGGCTTCGGCCTCGGCTTCGTCTTCCGTCTGTCCGAAGCATTCGATGGCGAGGTTTCCGGCGGCTTCGCGTCCGGCCCTTCCGTAAAGCTCACGGATGGTGGCGTCTGCGAGTGCAACGGCGTCCTTTGCGAGGGCTATTATGTCAATCTCGTCGGCGGGAACACCATTCTTTGCGACGGCGTTGAAGATGATGGAAGATGCGAGCTGCTCGCGGCGTGTAACCACGAAATTGACGGCCTTGGAGGCATCGTCTGCGACAGCGGCCTGTGCAGGTCTTGCGAGGGGGCGGCTGGGTTTCATTGATTTGTTCATATTGATACTATTTTAAGGGGTTCAACGGATTGCATTCAGGGAGGTAGGTCTCGCAAAGGGTCACGAGGTCTTCCGTGGTGAAGCAGGAATAGGTCATAAACCGGGTTTCCGGGTCGCGTTCGCGCTTGAAGACTATCCCGGTGCGGTCTTCGATTTCGCCGATGCGCGTGGACAGCTTCGTGGTGATGCAGGGGTAACGGAGGCAGTCCGCGGGGCTGATTCGCTTGCGCTCCGACAGCAGGCGGACTATCTTCACGTACTGGGTATCCTTATACTCTTTTACGGGTGCATAGGAGGCCTGTGCGGCCTCCCTGCGTCCCTTTTTGAAGATGTTCAAAAGTTTCATACTGTAATTCTTTTACCAACTATATAGATGCAACGGAGTGCTAAGCTGTTTCAAAGGCGTGCGGAATCATCTTGAAACAAGGGTTTCCGAACTGGTCCCGGCGGTACAGAATCCTCTGTATGTAGCGCACGGGTTCTCTGAAAGTCTTAGGGATTGCGCGGTGGAGGTAGTCCCTCTTGTCTTCGCGCCTTGCGGACATTGCGCCGGGATTGGCGGACTTTGCGTAGTAGGAGGCCCTGTTGGCGGCCTTTGCTTCGGTAAATTTGCGTTTCATATCGGTGTTGATTAAAGTTCGCTGAGGACAAATTCCTTGTAGTCCTGAAGGGCCTTGTACATAGTACGGAGGGCCTGAGAATTGACGGGATAGTAATTGGCGCGCCCCTTCTTGTAGGCGGGCTTGATGTGTGCATAACGGAGGGCGTTGGTAAGGTTCCAGCCCTTGACGCCGAAGTGTTTTGCTATATACTGGATGGTAGCATAGCCATCGTTGATGGTTGCGGACCTGTAAGAAGACCAGATGAAACGGGGGTCCATTTCCGCTACGTCCTTGGCCTTGCGCAATTCGGTGAGGATTTCATCCGTAGAGGGCTCTTCCTGCTGGCCTTTAAGGGCTGCAACGAGAACCGCCCCGGCAACGCCGGAAGGGCGATTGGAGCTGCCTTCCAGGGCGGCGGCTATTGCGTCGACTTTTGCATTGAGGGCGGCAAGGGCCTCTTTCATTTCGTTGAGGGCGTCCAGATACTTGCCGGAA
>OCVV011358075.1_pt1 | contig 32910 bp, 28 predicted proteins | sample 1539721 | NCBI WGS metagenome assembly OCVV01 (sample SAMN02144230, study PRJEB22623) | gut metagenome | biome: sheep rumen | host: Ovis aries | place: New Zealand | reverse complement strand
GGGCTTGAACCAATGCTCGGTTCCGTCTTCATCCGTATAGACATAATAAACAACGTTGTTCAACAATTCTTTGTGCAGCGTCAGATGATAGTTCGTCCGCCAGCCATAACCGCAGAAGAAATCATTTTTATCCGCATAACAGGAATTATATACATGAGTAACCGAAACCGGCATCCTCGCACCGTTCATTACGGTATCGTTGTGAGTAAAAACCAAGTTGCCATTAGCCAAACTGACATAGCCAGTTCCTGCTTTGCCCACCGATACGGTATCATAGGTCAGATAATCTTCCAAACCAGCAAGTGAAGCATATTCAATCGTCAGATAAGGCCTTTTGTTTGACAACCCAGTATCACTAGAGAAAAGATTAACGACGCTTTGACCCTCCCATGGAGATAACAAAACACCAAGATTCTCTCCTTCGTACCATTTTTTAACCAGTCCAGTTACATTGAATGATACTTCTCCATCTTGTACTGCTGAGTAATCTTGCACTAATGACGAGAAAGAAGGACAACTGTTCCAAGAAACAGAAGAGGCAGTCCAACTGCTTGTAACTTCCTTCAGATACAAGTATGGAGTTGTCCCTGTAGTATTATTTACGCAAAAATGCATCCTTGCATTCGTTACAAAATGATTTGCACTCAGCGGAGGTAAATCCAACATCCGAGCCAAACCATAACTGAAGTCAGAGTTAGCCGAATCATGAGCAATATAAATGTTGGTAAGAGTCGAATAATTACTACTAGCTGCAACACTACGGATATATGTATCTTCCATAGAATAAGCAAAACCAGAAGTTTGGATTACTGGATCCAATACTACCGGATAAGCAGCGCTTTCCAGAAATACAGGATCAGGCTCATAGATCAAGCGATAACCTTCCTCCATTTCTTCCAAAGAAACCTGAACCATGCCTTCCTGGCCTTCATTATCTGTCAACGTGGGAGCAGGAATATTATAAATCTTTTCGCTATCAGTGTCAAACACGACAAGTCCAGATTCCTCGTCCCGGCTCAGCTTCAGTCCTTCCGTTTCCAGCCTGAAAATAACCGGGCAGACGCTCTCTGGAGCAGAAAAGATAAACTCATCCTTGAACCGGCTGTCATTCCGGCAGATCATGTCTACGCCGGGGAAGATTTCGGAATAGCGGACTGTTCCCTGGGCATCTGCCATTGCCTGACGAAATGCCTGAACGACATGATCTTCTTCTTTAATCTCTTCTTTCAGCGCCTCAGGCTTGACTGCTTCCGCTCCTTCCAATCCCCAGGACAGGCAATGATCTTTCTGATCTCGAATGACCATAAAGGGCTTTTCTCCGGATACACCGCAGGATACAGTCAGCTGTGCGCCAGTACTCTCAAGCATATCGCTTTCCTTCGAAGTTTTGAAAGCTGCGTCTACTGCATCCCAGTTTCCAGTCTCTTCATTCTTTCGATGAAGCGGAATTACGCTGGTAAACGCCCGATATTTACCAGGTCCTACCGTGTATGTTTTGCTGAACGCCGTTCGTTTGTCAACGTTCTCCGTAGGAACCAGAGTATTCCCTCTGGGTTCCTCTTTTTTCATTTCACTCATTTTGTCCTCCTAGTGCCCTCATCTTTATAAGAGCTTTTGTTTGTTGTTTGGATTCGGGTTTTTGAAAATTTTTGTTCCTGGTGTTTTATGGCAAACAAAAACGACAGGCGTTTATTCCTGCCGTTTCATATTGGGAGACAGAACATCCAATCGGTCCTGAATGTTTTCAATTCCCTTCTGGATGTTCCCGCTCAGCATCTCAATCATACTCTGATACTTCGCTTCCCTGGCCGCGCTTTCTTTCAGCATTCTGAAAAACAAGTAGATATACAGTGCAGCCCAAATTCCCTGTTGAAGCGCAACCTCCAGAATACTGTTCAAACTGGTATCCATATATTCACCTCCTTCCTTCAGGTCGTGATTGGTAAAAGGAAACACATCCGCTCACTCACTTCATGAATCCTGCATTGGAATCACCTTTTTTCCCGGATAAAAAGAGAAGCCATGGATCTCCCCACAGCTTCTCTTCAGTTTAAATTCTAACTCTCGCTCATGTTATTGTAAAGTTCAAATTGTGTTAATTTAATGTTATATATGTCTTCCAATACTTATGAAGCATGAACTATCAGAATTCTTTATGATGACTATTTAGCGTTAAACCGTTTTGCATCACATTTGCAAATGATTCCATATCAACCATCCAAGCCCTTTATTTTCGACTTTACGTCATTTTTACCACCCAATTTTCTATAGAAGAGCTTTTTTACAAAAGTAATTTTTGTATTTTTTTTATCAGTTTAACGTTCGTTATTCTATATGAACTTGTTATGTATTCAATATTTGGCAAAGAAAAGACAATAGAATCTTTGACAGTCCATACACGATCAGGGCCTATGATTTCCGTAAGTTTCTTTAATTTCTCCTCACTGAGAAAACGGCGCTGAATTGAATCTGCACAAAAAACATCCATGATATGATTCAAACAATGCTCGCGAGCATGAGTAATATAATGCTTTAATATGCTTTTTGATTGCAGTGAAATCCATGATCCTATTTGACCACCATCTAAAATACTTGCTTCGTTTCGGTATCGATAAACATGTGCAAATGAATTATTGACAGGCAATTCATTTTCATAAAGCTGTTGTATGGTTCTTCTATAAGGTTCAATTAATTTCACAGTCTCTTCTTTAATCTGATAATCCACCTTGATTGTAAGTGGAAACTCGTTTTGGGGAAGCCATATATCAATTCTATTGTTATAAAACAATTGATCATCTGGCAATTTATCCGCAACTGTAATAAGCAATGAGCTAACATTGCCATCTGTCCCTCGCAGTTGTGTTTGCTTTGGTAATTCAGTAAATGAAACCCCATTATTAATCCATGGTTTGACTTCATGATAAGAATAATTAAAATCCCTATCCGGATCTAACAGACTATACTCAATCCAGTTACAAGACAGATTCAAATAGTCAGAAATCATTATAATACTATTTAGAATGTTCTGTAACTTCAGCGATGATTCCGCTGTATGAATAAAAAATCTCATAGAACAAAACATAGTTTCTACCTCAATAATTTACTAGTAGATGATGCCCATTTGACAACTTTATATGTTGATCCCGGATTTGCTGAACACATTGAAACACACTTAGATGTCATTTGAGCAACCGTCTGACTTTTGCTAACCACCTCAACCAACATATTAGGAGCATTCCTACCTATACCAATTACATCAGGAATTCTTCTTCCATATAAACCCGCTGTATTCAGACTACGATTCAAAGTGATCTTCGAATATTTTATTGGATTCATCACCATTTTGCTAGCCTCAATATTTGATGCTGCACGATGAAATAATATCCCCGTGGTTTGAGCTGAGCCAACAACCTCTACTGCACCTGTTGCTATAGAAATCCCAGCAGCAACAGCACCGATAGCTGCACCAGTTGCTCCACTTGTAACTGCACCAGTTAAAGCAGCTCCACAAATTACTCCTGCTACACCTCCAGTACATACTGTCGCAACTGCTAGCCCAGTTATTACTATAGCTCCTATAGCTACTTTTGCTCAATTTGGTAAAGAAGAGTTACCATTATCATCGATTCTATTAGTTGGATTATTTAGACAATAGACGAATATATTATTATTTTGCGGATTTCCAGTCGAAGTCAAAAAAAACACATCATCTGGGCAAATAAACCTACCCCGATTAGCATTATAATACCGACTTCTCAGGTAATAAAAATCAATCTCCTCGTCATATACATACCCGAAATACGGTAAATTGATTTAGACCAGACGATTAATCTTACTGGATTGCTCATTATTACCCCTTCTGCATTTTAGTTCTTGTTTTGACTCATCCTGAAACTTTTACACTTTCAATAGTATTTTCAGGTTCTTTCTTCTTTTGACCACAAAATTAGTTTACACCTATAGCTTCTATTTGTCGATACTCTTTCCACTATACAGAAGGACAATCTAGAATGTCACAAGCAATGTTATCCAGCATCAGTGGAGATCCCTTTTCAACTTCAATACGCGACTCACTAGAAGAGTTCCTTTTCCAAGTTTCTGACGTTTTATTCGAAAGCTGGAATTCTTTCACTGTAACTTCCAGTTGATGGTTCTGATCAGACATCTTCTTCCACGAGAGATAGCCCTGAAGCATCATATGACACCCGTTTCGGGCTTGTTCAAGCAGCTGCTTCCCAGTACCGCGCCAAGCGCTGATCGGAAACTCTTCCTTCTTAGTGACTCCGGATGCCGTCGTGTGCGTAACTGTCAAAACAGAGGTTACGTGAAGAATCTCATTTTCTTTGGATTCGATAACAATCGGTCCCATACGACCGGAAAGATAAACCTGATTCATATAGATTTCCTCATTTCTTTTGATTTATATTTGATTCTTATAAACTGAAAAAAACTGAAAAATGATTCACCTTACGAATTCTAATGCAGTCAGCCACCTTCTTTCCACTTCCAATTAGCCTCGCGACCTAATGAATTATTTCGCCGCATTATCATCTCCTTCCGCAAATAAAAAAGCCATGGAGAACCTCCACAGCTTTGACAGTTTAAATTATAACAAGCCCCTTTGTTATTGTAAAGTTAAAATGACGTTAAATTGAGGGTAAATTCATGTTAAACAACAAGTCACTGTTCAGCATCACTCATCCTTCATGATGCTGTCAGTTCCTGCGAAAAGCTTCTCCACAGGAACTTTGAGCACATAAGCTATAGCCATTACTTCGTAATCTGTTACTTGTCTGGTTCCCTTCTCTATTCTGCAAATAGAGTCGTTACAGATATGCAGCCCTCGTACTTCCAGCTTTGCCATCAACTCTTCTTGTGTAAGATTTTTCAAAATACGTATGGCTCTTATGTTTTTCCCGACAATGTTCTTCTCTCCATGAGTGATAGTCTGAGCAGAGCGTTTCATATCTCACCTCGTCATGATTTTACTCATAAAGAGTGTAGAATGAAATAATCATTTAATTTTGCTACTGACAGCAAATATCGAAATAATTATGCTCCTGTTCATTTAATGTGAATTAGTTATTTCTTACACCCATCATTTTTTAAGTTATTACTCATTGCAATTATGAAGACATCTGTATTTATAAGCTCAAACTTCTAAATAGTTGAAAACGATCATTTAGAATTCTTTAAGATTGGCTTAATAATCAATAACATCTGCAGTTTAAGAGAACCTTCTGAATTCATCTATATCTTTATTCAGTGAGGTCTTACGGTAGCCTTACTGCCTTTGCGAGATGGTTTGGTCAAAAATTAGCCAGTGAAAGGCGGATGTGGCTAAAAACAAGCCGGTAAACAAACAAAACGGAAATTATAATGTATTCGGTGATGGTAATGGCTGATGAAGAAACTTTAGGCGGACGTCTACAAAATCTGAGAAAGAAAAAAGGTCTAACGCAGGAAAAACTCGCTGAAAAGATTCTTGTAAGCCGTGAAACAGTCAGAAACTGGGAAAGGAATCTTTGTGAGCCTTCATGCTGCGCATTGACGCAATTATCTGCTTTTTATCATGTTTCAGCTGATTATATTCTTGGCATCACAGATACAAAAGTAATTCATTTGGATCATCTATCACCTGATCATATCGAGGTAATAACGATTTTGATCAAAACAATCGAAGAAAGAATGCAGAAAACCGTGTTTTAATCATCCAGTCACTGTTTCTGATTGTGCATATGTACCCTATCTATTAGCCCATATGCAGTGCACCTTGAAAACAAAACAACGGTTAACAGGTACGTTATTTTATAGAACGAGCGGCATGTACGGCGGCGCGGTGACGGTGTAAACTCGAGCGATCCACGTAACGTACAGAATCTGCGAAGCAAAGCAGATACGCAAAGACTTCCGTAGATGATAATGATACTTCCTCACGGCCATCCACCAGACTTGAGATGGAGTCCCTGGGATGCTCGACAGCTTAGGTCAGCATCGACATTCTGGGGCTATGATGCGGTGAGCAAACCGCAGCCTGTAAACCAAACTATATTGTCTAAGAATGAATTCTTTCATAATCATGATATCACGTACAGACATCAACAACTGGAGGCGACACCGTTGACAGAACGAACAAGCATTGTCTATACTGCAGACCAGGTGGAGCAAATCGTTGAGTTGCTTTTCCAGAAGTTTACTCAGCATATCTCATCGCCCACTGCCGCGGACCTTGACAGCAGCATATCTCAGCAGTCAATGCCAGACACGAAATTGACATTGTCAGTCAATGAAGCCGCAAAAATGATCGGCATCAGCAAACCAAAGGTGTACGATCTGATTCGAGAAGGCGATCTCGTATCCATCCATGTTGGAAAGAAAATCGTAATTCCGAAACAAGCGGTTACCGACTGGCTCTCAGGAGGAGAAAGCAATGGCAAAAAAACGTGCTAATGGCGAAGGCAATATTAGAAAACGTCCAGACAGGGGCGATTGGGAAGCTCGGTTCTATGATGAAAAAGGAAAACGACATTCTGTATATGGAAAAACTCAAGCAGAATGCCGAAAAAACCTTCAGGCTGCCATGAATAAGCTTTCTGAAGACAGTTTTCTGAACGACGAAAACCTTACCGTCTCGCAATGGCTGACCATTTGGCAACGTGATTTTATGGGAAATTTAAAACCAGGAACAGTCGTCAGTTATGAAATGCAGGTACGGGTGCATATTATGCCTACGTTAGGGGAAATAAAACTAAATGAGTTGCGAACGCCAGCCATTCAGCGGCTTTATAATCAAAAATTAGCTCAAGGCCTCAGTCCTAAGTCCATCAAAAACTTACATGGCTGTTTACATCGTGCGCTCGATATCGCTGTCCAAATAGGTTATCTGAACAAAAATCCAACAAGCGCCTGCATCCTGCCAACCGTTAGACAAGCAGAAATCCACCCGTTAGATACGCCTGATCTGAAAAAACTGATGGAATCAATTCAGGGAGACGAATTTGAAGCTCTGATCACCACTGCAATCTTTACTGGAATGCGATCGGGCGAACTTCTTGGATTAACCTGGGATTGCATCGACTTTGAAAATGGAATCATACGCGTAACTAAACAATTGGTCCAGCCTCGGAAAAAGGGAAAGCCCTTCTCGTTCGGCACTCCGAAAAATGGAAAAGGACGAACCCTTACGCCGGCGCCATTTGTTATGAACGTTTTGAAAGAACACAAACGAGATCAGGCGTTGCATCGTCTAGAAATCGGCCCAGCCTGGAATGACGGCGGTTTTCCTAATCTGGTTTTCACACATCCGGATGGCAGTCATCTATCTCAGCCAACCATTTGGAAAGCATTACAAAAAGTGCTTCAAAAAGCGGGCTTGGAAAATCATCGCTTTCACGACCTTCGTCACACCTATGTGGTCAACGCCTTTCGGGCCGGAGACGACGTAAAAACAGTTCAGCAGAATGCCGGTCACTATTCCGCCGCTTTCACACTGGATCGTTACGCTCATGTCACAGAAACGATGAGGAAAGAAAGTGCGGATCGGATGCAGCAATTTTTCAATGCGCTATAATACCTTATATCCCCCAAAATCCCAGTGGGGGTCAAATGGGGGTCAAAGACAAAAGCAAAAAAAGAAAACCTCTGTGAAATCAGAGGTTTTCGTGGTGCGGGAAACAGGACTTGAACCTGCAAGCTCGTACGAGCACATGAACCTGAATCATGCGCGTCTGCCAATTCCGCCATTCCCGCAGAATACATGGTGGGCAGGGGTGGATTCGAACCACCGAAGTCAGTGACGGCAGATTTACAGTCTGCTCCCTTTGGCCACTCGGGAACCTACCCATGTAAGTCAAGAACCTGCTTTAAGCATCGTCTTGAAAGAAGAAAGAATGGAGCTGGCGAAGGGACTTGAACCCGCAACCTGCTGATTACAAATCAGCTGCTCTACCGATTGAGCTACGCCAGCAGAACACCCAACCAGCGATTAAAGATGGCGACCCGAATGGGGCTCGAACCCATGACCTCCAGCGTGACAGGCTGGCGTTCTAACCAACTGAACTACCGGGCCAAATGGTGGGCCTTCAGGGACTCGAACCCGGGACCAATCGGTTATGAGCCGACCGCTCTGACCAACTGAGCTAAAGGCCCATGGCCGTATCCGAAAGCCGCAAAATGGTGACTCTGCCGGGATTCGAACCCGGGTTACCGCCGTGAAAGGGCGGTGTCTTAGGCCTCTTGACCACAGAGCCATGTCGACTGACCTTCGCCGCGACCGAAATTTGGTCGGGGTGAAGGGACTCGAACCCCCGGCCCCATGCTCCCAAAGCACGTGCGCTGCCAACTGCGCTACACCCCGAGATTTCGTGGCTGTTCGGGCGACATGTGAGATAATACTACAGATCAGGAAAATTGTCAATACCTTTTTTTAGTTTTTTCCCGGTTTCTCCGGTTCTTCTTTCAGCACCCGCCACAGGGTGGCCCGGCTGATGCCCAGGGTCCTGGCGGCGCGGCTCTGGTTGCCGTCCAGATCGGTCAGGACTGTATGGATCGCGTCCCGGGTGATGTCCTCCAGCGTCCGGTCCTTCCAGGGGATGCCGGCGGAATCCCCGGAGGGGAGGCCCCGCATTTTGTGGCTGTACATCTGCAGCAGTTCGGAGACGGCCCCGCTGCGGATGTAGGAGCCGGAGGCGGTGGCGGCCAGCTGGCCCAGGGCCTGGAAGAACTGCTCCATGTTGTTGGGCCAGTCGTACTGTCGGAGCTGTTCGGCGGCCCGGCTGTCCAGCCCGCTGATCTGAAAGCCGTTTTCCAGGTTGAGGTAGTTGAGGCAGAGCGTCGCCAGGAAGGGGATTTCTTCCGCCCGGGCCCGGAGGGCCGGGAGCAGGATGGTCATGCAGGACAGTTGGGACAAAAGGGGAGAAAAATAGGCCGGGGCCGATTTACTGCGCTGGATGGTGAGGGTAAACAAAAGACGTACCCGGCGGGACGCGGCGGTCTGAAAGAGGGCGCCGAACAGGTCCTCGGCGCGGGCCTGGCTTAGCTCCTCCAGCCGGTCGATCCACAGGGTGATCCCGGTGCGGTTCAGCGGGGACATCGAATGCTGGAACAGAAAATCCCACCCGCGTTCGGTCAGCCTGGAGCAGTCGATCAGGATCAGCGGGCGGTTTTTAAGCGCCGAATCCAGATAGAGCTGCCGGACGGCCTGGGGCAGGCCCGTGCCGTTTTCCCCCACCAGGACCACCGGCCGGTCAGAGGCGGCCGCCTGGCGCAGACGGGTGCGCACGTCGTCCATCAGGCCGGGGATATTCAGAAACTGGCCCTTCAAAAAGTCCTCGCACTCGGCGCGCTGGAAGGTATGAATCCCGTTGTTGGTCCCCCTGGGCGGGGCCGTCCCGCCGACGGACTGGAAGAGATACACCGGCCGGCCCTCCACCTGGATTTCCCTGCCGGTCACCCAGTTGAGCCCGCTTTTCCCCTGCTGGTAAAAGGAAACGGTTCCGGCCCGGGACAGCTCGGCCAAGCGGGCGGAGCAGGCGTTTACCAGTTCCTCGTCCGGCTGGCTTCCCGCCTCCGGGTAAAGGCGCTCCCCCTCGCGGCTGAGCACGAAGGGCTTCGTTTCGCTCCCGGCGATCATCGCCTCCTGCAGGGAGATCCTGGAGCGGAGCCTGTGGAAGCGCCCGCCCCGGACCTCCGCCTCCGCCAGCGCCTCCCGAGCGCTCTCCATGCCGGAGGTGATCAGGTAGGCGTCCAGCCCCAGCTGAAGGGCGTGGTGATAGGTGACCATGTCGCAGATGACCAGCTTGCAGCCGTCCGCCTGCAGATTGGCCAGCACGTTTTCCACCTCGCTGTGGCTGCGCAGGGTGATGATTTTCATGCTCCTTTGCAGCAGGTCGCACAGGACGTGGGCGGATTCGGTGATGTTCTCAAAGCCCACGATGGCGTAGCCGTCCTGATAGTTTTCCACCAGCTTGATGCTGCGCAGCATGTCGTAGACGGAGATTTTGACCTCCACCACCGGCAGGGATGTATAATCCTGCAGCATTTTCGCCGTGCCGCCGCGGGAGATGATGACGTCGTAGCGGCTCTGGTCCAGCTGATTGACCAGGTCGATGGCTTCCTCCAGGTCGCCCTCCCGGATGTCCAGAAGAATTCCTTTCATATTGTACGCCACCTGGGACAGGACGATGCCCATGCCCGGATAGGGCGCGATGGTCAGGGCGCGGACCGGGGCTGTGTCGCTCATCGGATCGACCTCCTGCGTTTTCTTCGTTGATTGTATCATACTGAAACAGATTTGTCATCCCAAATGATACAAATGTTTCATTTTTAAACGATCGTCCCGGAAGAAATTTTCCCATTTTTGATAAATGTTTCAAAATGCGACGGTTTTGGCCTCGAATCCGGTTTTCATCCGGGGCTGAAATTGTTATCATAAACCCAACGATAAGTCACAACTTTCCGGAAAGGAAGGGGTGTTTCGTGATCAGACTGTTAATCATCGCGGATGATTTTACCGGAGCGCTGGATACCGGCGTACAGCTGGCCAAGCAGGGCGTCCCCACCCGGGTCACGACGGACCGGGAGGCGGACCTGAACGAAGCCGGAGCCGGCTGCGACGTACTGGTGGTGGATTCTGAAACCCGCCACCTCCCCCCGCGTGAAGCCTACCAGATCGTCTACGGGCTGACCGCCCAGGCCAAAGCCCTGTCGATTCCCCATATTATGAAGAAGACAGATTCCGCCCTGCGCGGCAACATCGGCGCGGAGCTGAGCGCCGTGCTGGACGCCTCGAAGGCCGATTTCCTTCCTTTCTTCCCGGCCCTGCCCGAAATGGGGCGGATCACGGTGGGCGGCATTCATTATATCGGGGAGACGCCGGTGGCCCAGAGCCCCTTTGGGCAGGATCCCTTCGAGCCGGTCCAAAGCTCCAGCGTGCCCGAGATCATCGCCGGGCAGACGGACCTGCCCGTCCATGTGATCGGGGAAAACCAGAACGTGGACCTTCAAAACACCCGGGGCATCGCCGTGTTCGACGCGGAAAGCCAGGACGCCCTGGCCCGGGCCGCGGGAGACCTGGCGCAGAAGAACGCCCTGTCCGTGATGGCGGGCTGCGCCGGCCTGGGCGGGACGCTCAAGGACATCCTCTCCCTGAACGGAGAGCGGCCGGCCATGCCGCCCCTTTCCAAGGGCCTGCTGATGCTGTGCGGCAGCGTGAACCCCATCACTCGGGCCCAGCTCCTTGAGGCGGACCGGGCCGGCTACGCCCACATCCACCTGGAGCCGGAGGAAAAGCTGACGGAGAGCTTCTTTGAAACCGAAGCGGGCCTTGCGCGGATCCGGCAGTTCCAGGAGACGCTGGCGCGCAACCCCTTCCTGATCATCGACGCCAACGACGAGGCGGAGGACAACGGGCTGACCCGGGCCTACGCCCAGGCCCACGGCCTGAGCACGGACGACCTCCGGGTGCTGATCTCCGGGGCGCTGGGCATGATCATGCGGCAGCTGATGAAGGGAACCATCCCGGGGAGCCTGCTGATCACCGGCGGGGACACGCTGATGGAGTGCATGAAGCGCCTGGGCGTATCCCGGATGGAGCCCATCGGCGAACTGAGCGCCGGCGTCGTCTATTCCCGCTTCCAGTATGAGCAAAAAGACTACTGCGTGATATCCAAATCCGGCGGTTTCGGCCGGGAAACCCTGCTGAGCGATCTGAAAAACGACATGGAACAAGGGAGGTAACACGGATGGAGTACAGGACATTGCCCGGCCTGACCCGGGACGGACAGATCTACCGCAACAATGACATGGGGACCCTGGAGGCCCTGCTGCCGACCGGCGGCTACCCCACGGCCCACGCCCCCGCCCTGCTGACCCTGCCGGACGGCAGCCTGCTGTGCGCCTGGTTCGCCGGCACTTATGAGGGCAGCGCGGACATTCACATCATCTGCTCCAAGCTCGCCGCCGGGACGGACAAGTGGTCAGCGCCCGTCGAAGTATCCGGCGACCCGCTCAAGAGCGAGCAGAACCCCTCCCTGTTCTACGGGCCGGACGGCAAGGTCTGGGCCATCTACACCGCCCAGGACGACCGGCAGGCCGGCAAGGACAACATGCAGTTTACCTCCCAGATCCGCGTGCAGAAGAGCGCGGACGGCGGATTGACCTGGGGCCCCTACGAGACGCTGTTTTCAAGGCTCGGCAGCTTTTGCCGCCAGCCCATCCAGGTGCTTCAAAATGGGCGGTGGATTTTCGCCAACTGGCTGTGCACCGATTCCGTGGACGGGCTTTCCGGCGACCCGACGGCCTTCCAGATTTCGGACGACCAGGGAAGAACCTGGCGGCAGGTCGATATGCCCCGCAGCAACGGCCGCGTCCACGCCAACGTGGTGGAGCTGAACGGAGGCCATCTGGTGGCCTTCATGCGCAGCCGCGAGGCGGACTACATTTACCGCTCCGAGTCCCTGGACTACGGCGACAGCTGGTCCGAGCCCCGGCCGACGCCCCTGCCCAACAACAACTCCTCCATCAGCGCCCTGCGCCTGAAATCCGGGCGGATCGCCATCGCCTACAACCCCACCCAGACGCCTGAGCCCGTGCACGGCAAAGCCGCCTGGCCGGGCCTGCGCTGCCCGGTCTCCGTGGCCCTGTCCGAAGACTTTGGCGAAACCTTCCCCATCATCCGCTGGATGGAGCGGGGCGAGGGCTTCATGGGGGCGGAAAATCGTACCAACAACCGCCAGTACGAATATCCCTACCTGATGCAGAGCCCGGACGGACGGCTGCACCTGGCCTACGCTTCCCACACCCGCAAGGGCATCAAATATGTGAGCTTTACCGAAGAGGACGTGCTCGGAGCTAAACGCGAAAAGGTCGGCCTGTACAACCCCACCGCCGCGCAGATGAAATAAGGAGGAAACCATGCTCGAAAAGTACAACCTGAAAATGCCGCACGCCGTCTACAGCGGCGAAAACGCCATGGACAACGTGACAGAAATCATCCGCCAGCGGGGCGCAAAAAAGGTCGCCATTTTTACCGACAAGGGCATCGAGGCCGTGGGCCTGTTCGCCCTGCCCGAGGCGGCGGTCAAGGCCTCCGGCGCGGAATACTACGTGCTGGACGACCTTCGGCCCGAGCCCTCCTACCTGGAAGTGCAGAAGCTGATCGACCAGTTCAAAAAGGACGGGGCTGATCTGATCGTCGCCTGCGGCGGCGGCAGCGTGCTGGATACCGCCAAGCTGGCCAGCGTGCTGGTGACAGACGAATACGGCGTCAAGGAACTGCTGGACGAGCCGGGCCGGGCGAAAAAGTGCGTGCCCATCGTGCTGATCCCCACCACCGCCGGCACCGGGGCGGAAGTGACCCCCAACGCCATCGTGGCCGTGCCCGAAAAGGAACTCAAGGTCGGCATCGTCAACGACAACATGATCGCCGACTACGTGATCCTGGACGCCAGGCTCATTAAAAACCTGCCGGTCAAGATCGCCGCGGCCACCGGCGTGGACGCCATGGCCCACTGCGTGGAGTGCTTTACCTCCAACAAGAAAAATCCCCTCTCTGACACCTTCGCCCTGGAAGGCCTCGATATGATCATCAACAACATCGAGGAAGCCTGCCTGAACCCGGACGCCATGGAAGCCAAGAAGAAGATGCAGATCGCCGCGTTCTACGGCGGCCTGGCCATCACCGCCTCCGGCACCACGGGGGTGCACGCCCTTTCCTACCCCCTGGGCGGCAAATACCACATCGCCCACGGCGTATCCAACGCCATTTTGCTGGTGCCGGTGATGAAGTTCAACGAGCCGGTGATCCGCCCCCTGCTGGCCCAGGCCTACGACCGCTGCGCCCACGACGGCAGCGCCTGCAAAACGGAAGAAGAAAAGTCCGCCTGGATGATCCGCCGCATGGACGAGATCGTCAAAAAGCTCCAGATCCCGACCAGCCTCCAGGAGTTCGGCGTACCGAAGGAAGACCTGGACGGCCTGGTGGAAGCCGGCATGCAGGTCAAACGCCTCCTCGTCAACAACATGCGCGAAATCACCCCGGAAGACGCCCGGGCCATCTATCTGCAAGTGATGTAAATATTTGGACAAGCGAGGAGCCTGGGAACAAATGCGTAATGCCTAATGCGTAATGCTTAATGCCATCCGTTCCCGGCGCTTGCGCCGCATCCCAATTACGCATTACGCATTATGAATTACGAATTCCGCCCACCTCCTCCCTAATGCCTATTCCCTAATCCCTATTCCCTAATCCCTACTCCCTATTTCCCCCTATCCCCCACCTACCACAAACGGGAGGCAAAACACCATGAATCACGTCGACATCAAGGGCATCATCCCGCCGATCCTGACCCCGATGAAGGAAGACGAAAGCCTCAACCTGCCCGAGCTGCGCAACCAGATCGAGCGCCTGCTGGGCGGGGGCGTCCACGGCCTGTTCGCCTTCGGCACCAACGGCGAAGGCTATATCCTCAGCGAAAAAGAAAAGTACGAAGTCCTCGAAGTCATGATCGACCAGGTCAAGGGCCGGGTACCCGTCTACGCCGGCACCGGCTGCATCGGCACGCAGGACACCATCCGCCAGAGCGTGCAGGCGGAAAAACTGGGCGCAGACGTGCTGTCCATCATCACCCCCAGCTTCGGCGCGGCCTCCCAGAAAGAGCTCTATGACCACTATGTGGCCGTGGCCAAGCATGTGAACATCCCCATCATTCTGTACAATATCCCGCCGCGCACCGGCAACAAGCTGGCCCCGGAAACCGTCCGCGACCTGATCCGCGACGTGGACGTGATCGTCGGCGCCAAGGACTCCTCCGGCGACATCGAAAACCTCAAGGCCTACATCCGCCTGACCCGGGAGCTGGACAAGGACGTGGCCATCCTCGCCGGCAACGATGGAGCGATCCTCACCTGCCTCAAGGAAGGCGGAGCCGGCGGCATCGCGGGCCGCGCCAACATCTGGCCCAAAACCGTCGCCTCCATTTATGACAAGTTCGTCGCCGGCGACGTCGAAGGCGCGCAGAAGGCCCAGGACGCCATCGCCGTGCTCCAGACCGTTTTCAAGTTCGGCAACCCCAACACCATCATCAAGCGGGCCGTCGAAATGCTGGGCTACCCGGTCGGCCGCTGCCGCGCTCCCTTCAACTACGTTCCCCAGGAAGGGATCGAGGCGCTCCGGAAGGTCCTGGACGACAACATCGCCATGGGCATTGACTGAGGAGGAAAGCTATGAACCAGAAACCGATCATCGGCATCACCATGGGCGACCCCGCTTCCATCGGCCCGGAAATCACCATCAAGGCACTGGGCGGACATCAGGACCTGTATGACGCCTGCAGACCCCTGGTCATCGGCGACGCGGAAATCATGCGCCGGGCCCGGAAGATGGTAGGCCGGGAAGACATCGAGATTCATCCCGTTTTCTCCGTCTCCGAAGCCCTCTTTACCCCCGGCACCATCGACGTCTATGACATGAAGATGGTGGACGCGGACACGATGAAAATCGGCCAGGTCTCCGTGGAGGCCGGCAACGCCGCCTTCCAGTATGTGAAGAAGGTCATCGAAATGGCCATGGCGGACGAGGTGGACGGCACCGTCACCAACGCCCTGAACAAGGAAGCCATGAACCTGGCCGGCCATCATTTTTCCGGCCACACCGAGATCTACGCCCACTACACCGGCACGAAAAAATACTGCATGATGCTGGCCCACGGGAACATGCGCGTGACCCACGTATCCACCCACGTCTCCCTCCGGGAGGCCTGCGACCGGGTCAAGAAGGACCGGGTGCTGGAAGTCATCCGCCTGTCCAACGAGGCCTGCAAGGACTTAGGCATTGAAAAGCCCCGGGTGGCCGTGGCCGGCCTGAACCCCCACTGCGGCGAGGGCGGCCTGTTCGGTGACGAGGAGATCAAAGAGATCACCCCGGCCATCGAAGCGGCCAGGGCGGAGGGCATCGACGCCACCGGCCCCTATCCCCCGGACTCCGTGTTTTCCAAGCTGCGCGGCGGCTGGTATGACATCGTGGTCTGCATGTACCACGACCAGGGCCACATCCCCCTCAAGGTGGTGGGCTTTGTCTACAACCAGAAGGAAGGCAAGTGGGACGCCGTCGAGGGCATCAACCTGACGCTGGGCCTGCCCATCATCCGCGTCTCCGTCGACCACGGCACCGCCTTTGACCAGGCCGGCACCGGCATGGCCAACGAGCTGAGCCTGATGAACTCCATCGACTACGCCATCCGCCTGGCCAGGTCCCGGCTGGCGAAAAAAGCCTGATCCGTCATGAAATTCGTCTTTTCCCAAGGCGTGGTGCCGGAAGCTATGGCCCTGCTGCAAGGGGCGGAGACTAAAGTGCTGAACGCCTTGAACATGGCGGAGCATCCAGCGGACATCGCCGACGCGGACGCCCTGATCATCCGCATCTCCCGCGTGCCCGCCGAGACGATCGCCGCCGCCGAAAAGCTTCGGGTCATCGGCCGCACCGGCGTCGGGTTTGACAGCATCGACGTCGCCGCCGCCACGGCGCGGGGCATCCCCGTCGTGCTGACCCCGGGGGCCAGCAGCCGCTCGGTGGCAGAGCACACCGTTGCCCTGCTCTACGCCCTGTCCAAAAACCTGGTGGAAAGCCACAACGAGCAGAAAAAGGGCAACTACCAGGTTCGCAGCAGGGGCGTTACCTTCGAGCTGCTTGGCAAAACCATCCTGGTGATGGGCCTTGGCTCCATCGGCGGAGAGGTGGCCCGGCTGTGCAGGGCCAACGGGATGCGGGTGCTGGGCTACAACCATCACATGACCGCGGAAAGGATCGCCGCCCTGGGCGCGGAGCCCGTGGAGGATTTTAGAAACGTCCTGCCGGAATGTGATTTCCTGACCCTCCACCTGCCGCTGACGGACCAGACCCGCGGGCTGATCGGAGCGGAAGAAATCGCCCGGATGAAGCCGAGCGCCATGATCCTCAACTGCGCCCGCGGCGGCATCGTGGATGAAAAAGCCCTCACCTCCGCCCTCAACGAAGGCCGTCTGGCCGGCGCCGGCGTCGACTGCTTTGCGCAGGACCCGCCCAACGCGGACGACCCGCTGCTGAACGCTAAAAACGTCATCGCCACCCCCCACAGCGCCGCCCTGACCAAAGAGGCCATGATCCGCGTGCAGAAAATGTGCCTGGAGGGCTGCCTAACCGTGCTCCGGGGAGAAAAATGGCCCTACGTCGCCGATCCGAAGGTCTACGACCACCCGCTCTGGCAGGGAAAGCAGCAGACCTTACGATCATAAGAAAACCCGTCTCTTACGTTATCCCCTGTTCCAACTTCGGTACTGTGAGCGGTATCGCTCATGTACATATAACTTTGGCCTGTATTGGCCAGAAAGGTGGAAAAATCCATGAAGAAAATCCTGTCCCTCGTCCTGGTCAGCGCGATGCTGCTGTTCTCCGTCGCCGCGATGGCTGATGTCGAGCTTCTGATCGGCACGCAGGAAACCGGTACCGCCGGCTACACCTACGCCACCGCCATCATGCAGTGCATCCAGACCATCCCCGGCTACTCCGTGTCCCTGGTCTCCAACTCCTCCGGCAACGTCACCTCCCCCGTTCTGATTCAGGAAGGCGAATGCGACATCACCGTGTCCAACTCCGCTCCCGCCCTGTGGGCCTCCACCACCGGCGTTGAGTCCGCTTCTCTGCCTGTTTGCCCCGATGTCCGCTGCATCGCCGGCGGCCTGGGCAAGGACTTTATCAACGTCATGTTCACCCAGAGCTTCGTGGACAAGACCGGCATCAAGACCATCGAAGAGCTGGTTGAAAAGCAGCAGCCCGTCCGCATGATCATCAAGAAGAACGGCTCCTTCGGCGAGCTGGCCGCGGAGCGCGTCTTCGGCGTGTTCGGCATCGACATCAACAATCCTCCCGCCTGGCTGACCGTGGAAAAGACCTCCGGCGGCGCCATCAAGGACGGCCTGTCTGACGACCTGTATGATCTGACCATCGACCACATCGGCTCCGGCCAGGCCAACACCACCGAGCTGTGCCTGAACCACGCGATGTATGACGTCCAGCTGTCTGATGCCACCCTGGAAGCGCTGTGCGCGCAGGGCTATGACTACGTCACCGTGCCCGCCGGCACCTGGAACGGCCAGGATGTCGACATCAAGACCGTCGGCTCCCAGCAGTGCATCATCGTGTCCGCGGACATGGATGAGGAAGTCGCCTACAACATCACCAAGGCTCTGTGCGAAAACCGCGAGATCCTGGTGAACACCTCCGCCGTGCTGGCCAACTTCAACCCCGAAGTTTCCGGCTCCAAGGCCCTGACCGGCTGCGAGCTCCATCCCGGCGCCGCCCGTTACTATCAGGAAATGGGCTATGCTTTCAACTGATCCAAAAAAGATCAGCATTGAAATCCACTAACTTCTGAAATCCGGCCGGAGCGCAGGCTGGACCCGCGCTCCGGCCCCCCTCTCCATCCCACCCGGTCATCCGAAACGTCAGCCCTCGGGCTCAGTTTCGTGTGCAATCATACTGTCATGAAAGGAGAGTCCGAAGGATGAGCAAACAAATCCGCAGGACGTGCGTCATTGGGGTCACGATCGTTTTCGTGCTCTTCCAGATGTACCTGGCGCTGGTCAAGCAGTTCACCTTGATGCTCCAGACGCCGATCCATATGTGCTTTGCCCTGGCCCTCGTGTTCCTGTATAACCCCACCGATAAAAACTATCAGAAAAAGCTCCGCAAAAAGTGCGAAGCCGAAAACCGGAAACCCACCGACAAAGAAAGAAACAAGTATGCCTGGACCCATTGGTTCGACATCCTGTTTTTCGCGGCCATCGTCTATGTAGCCTGGTACACGCTCAACAACGTCGACCGTCTGGCCAGCTACGACATGGCGGTGCATAAACCCATCACCGTCGACTATATCGCCCTGGTCTGCGTCGTAGTCCTGCTGCTGGAAGCGGTCCGCCGCACGCTGGGCTACATCCTGTTCTTCTTTATCATCGCCTTTATCGCCTATTCCTGGGCGTCTCCCTTCCTGCCGCAGGGCGTGTTCCGCACCGTCGCCACCGCCAAGAACAAGACCTTCGAAAAGATGCTGGAAAAGTTCACCGAAGGCATGATCATGGCCGAGCAGGGCGTCTACGGTACCCCGCTGCAGACCTCCTGCACCAGCCTGTTCTACTTCATCCTCTTCGGCGCGTTCTTCTCTGAATGCGGCGGCGGCCAGCTGCTGATCGACGTAGGCATGAAGTTCTCCAACAAGTCCTCCGGCGGCCCCGCCAAGGCGGCTGTCATTTCCTCCGGCCTGATGGGCATGGTCTCCGGCTCTGCCGTCGCCAACGTGGCCACCACCGGCGTCATGACCATCCCGATGATGAAAAAGATCGGCTATGCTCCGGAAGAAGCCGGCGCCATCGAAGCCGTGGCCTCCACCGGCGGCCAGATCATGCCCCCCATCATGGGCATCGGCGCCTTCATCATGGCCGAGCAGCTGGGCATCAACTACCTGACCGTCGCGGCCGACGCCATCATCCCCGCCGTGGCCTACTACTTCGGCGTGTTCGTCCTGGTGGACCGCCTGGCCAAGAAGCGCGCCAGCCGCTCCACCGCTTCTGAGAACGTCGAAATCAAGGTGGACCGCAAGATTCTCCCGCGGCTTTATCTGCTGCTGCCCATCGTCGTGCTGATCATCGCCATCCTGAACGGCTACTCCCTGATGCGCTCGGGCATGTTCGGCATCTTCGCCTGCCTGCTGTGCAACCTGGCCAGCCTGATTATCGGCCTGAAAAAGGGCGGGAACCTCAAGCACGACCTGATCGAAGGCAACAAGGAATCCAATTTTGCCGGCCTCAAGCAGATGTGGAAGTGCTGCATCGACGGCGCGAAATCCGCCGCTGAAATCGCCGTGCCCACCGCCGCCTGCGGCATCATCATCAACGTGATGACCGCCCAGACCTCCCTGGCCACCAACCTGTCCGGCGTCATCGCCAGCCTGGGCATGACCAGCCTTTTCCTGGCGATGCTGATCGCCATGGTCGGCTGCATGCTGCTGGGCATGGCCCTGCCGACGGTCGCGGCCTACCTGGTCGGCGTGACCCTGTTCGTCCCCACGATGCAGAAGCTGGGCATCTCCCCCCTGGTCGCCAACATGTTCGTGTTCTACTACGGCATCATGGCCCAGATCACGCCGCCCGTCTGCGTTGCCTCCTACACCGCTGCCGGCATCGCCGACGCGGACGCCATGAAGACAGGCCTGCGCGGCATGCTGTTTGCCCTGGTCGGCTTCCTGGTGCCCTTCGTCTTCGTGTACAACCCCGCCATCCTGCTGCAGGGCCCCGTGGTCGATATCATCTGGGGCGGCGCGCAGGTGCTGGCCGCCACCTTCTTCCTGGCCATCACCGTGTCCGGCTTCTTTAAGCGCCAGATGTCCTGGTGGGAGCGCGCAGCCACCTTCGCCGCGGCCATCCTGCTGATGACCCCCGAGCTCATCACCTCCATCATCGGCATCGTGCTGGGCGTGGGCGTCCTGATGCTGGATACCATCATGGGCAAAGCGAAAAAAGCGGCTGCCTGACAGGCTCGTCCTGACAGATAAGCCAGCATCATTTCCAAAAAACATTTCCCGCGCGTTCCGGTCCATCCGGAGCGCGCGGGAATTTTTGTGCTGTGTTGTCTTTTATGCGTCCTAACAAAAAATCGACGATGCAGAGGTCCTGCAGTTTCAAATCAGCCCAACCTCATATTGCCGTATATTCTCGTCCACCGTCGCCAGCTTCAGGCCTTCCGCCTGCGCCTGGCAGATCAGCAGTCTGTCAAACGGATCCCGATGAATCCACGGCAGATGTTCCAGTTGCTCCAAATGCTGCGCTTTGATTGGAAGAATGGAAAGGTTCATTTTGGCGCAGTCCTCCATCAGTTGGGAAACAGGGCACGGCAAAGTCAGTTTTCCCAGACTGCTTTTGATCGCCAGTTCCCAAAATGAAATGACGCTGACCCAGACCTTTTCTTCTGTTTCGATCGCTTGCAGCATCTCTTTGGAGAGCTTTGTATCTCCGTTGACGAACCAGAGAAACACATGCGTATCCATTAGCAGCATCACATGTACTCCTTCATATCTGCCAAAGGCGCGTCAAAATCATCCGCGATCTGAATCAATCCCTGATACAGACCGGGCCTGCGACGGACAGTCTTTTTTTCCTGGCTTAAAGAAGGCGCTTGCGTCTGAAGTTTCTCCCACTTGAGGAAACGCATATATTGAACCACCTGCATCAGAGTATCTTCCGACATATCCTTCGCCTCGTCCATCAGCATTTCCAATTCCATCCATCTATCACCTTCTTTTCTAATCTCAGGATCATTATAACATTGTTTATGCGGGAACGCAAGGATGCCTTCTCGTTCTCAGCCCCGCGAAATATACCTTTCTGAAATTTATTGGAAATATAGTTGTAAATCTTTCGTAACAAAAATGCAAAAAACAATTGACAAACAGGCGCAAAAGGCTTTTAATGGTAACAGGCGAAACCATCGCCTGATCAACCGCGGCGCTTTGTGAAAACGAAGGCCATTCCGCGGTGAAAGAGGCATTGAATGAAAACAGACGTCATCATCGTCGGCGCAGGGCCGGCGGGGATTTTTACCGCCCTGGAGATGCTGCGCCGGGGCAGCCGCAAGCAGATTGTCATGATTGAAAAGGGCGCTTCCGTCGAAAAGCGCGCCTGTCCCAAGGCCAAAACAGGCCGCTGCATGAACTGCAAGCCCTATTGCCACATTACCACCGGCTTTTCCGGGGCCGGCGCTTTTTCGGACGGCAAGCTGTCCCTGAGCGCTGACGTGGGCGGCATGCTGCCGGAGCTGATCGGCCGCGACTACGCCCAGGAAATGATCCGCTATACGGACCGGATTTATCTGGACTTCGGGGCAGACCAGCACGTGGAAGGGGCAGAGGAAACCGAGGAGATCCGGGACATCCGTCTGCGGGCCATCCGCGCCGGCCTCAAGCTCGTGGACTGCCCGATCCGCCACCTGGGCACCGAAAAGGCCCACCGGCTCTACGGGGATATCGAGCAGTACCTCCTGGCCCACGGGGTCGAGATCCGCTTCGGCGTATCCTGTTCCAACCTCATCCTGGAGGGCGGCCGATGCCTGGGCGTCTGCCTGGAAAACGCCAAGGGGGAAAACCTGGGCGAGCTCCGGGCGGAAACCGTGGTGGTCGCCACGGGGCGGCGCGGCGCGGACTGGCTGGAGCAGCTGTGCATCGAGCACGGCATCGCCCATCAGCCCGGCACGGTGGACATCGGCGTCCGGGTGGAGACCCGCAACGAGGTCATGGAAGTGGTCAACCGGGCCCTGTACGAAAGCAAGCTGGTGGGCTATCCCCCGCCCTTCCGCGACAAGGTGCGGACCTTCTGCCAGAACCCCGGCGGCTTCGTCGCCCAGGAGAACTACGACAATAATTTGGCCGTCGTCAACGGGCACAGCTACAAGAATTTAAAGAGCGCGAACACCAACGTCTCCATCCTCTGCTCCCATAACTTCACCTTTCCCTTCAACCAGCCGATCGCCTACGCCCAGAAGGTGGGCGAGCTGACCAACATGCTGGCGGACGGGCGGATCCTGGTGCAGCGCTTCGGGGACATCCTCTCCGGCAAGCGCACCTGGGAAAAGGAGCTGACCCGCTCCAACCTCCAGCCCACTCTGCCGGACGCCGTGGCGGGGGACATTACCGCCGCCATGCCCTACCGGGCCATGACCAACATCATCGCCTTCATGCAGGCGATGGACCAGGTGGTGCCCGGCTTCGCAGCGGACGAGACCCTGCTGTACTCCCCGGAGCTTAAATTCTACTCCAACCGGGTTAAAATGGACGAGCGCCTGACCACCAACATCGAAGGCCTTTTCTGCCTGGGCGATTCCAGCGGCTGGACCCGGGGCCTGATGATGGCCTCCGTGATGGGCGTCATCATGGGGCAGAGGCTGGCCCGTTCAGAAGCCTGAACGGAACTGGGAGGGGGATACATCCCCCTCCCACGCTACCCCCTCGGATTTGCCTCTCGTCCCTTCGGGACTCCCGGGCGGCAAATCCGCAAGGTACGCATTTTTGCTCTCGCAGGGCAAGCTCTGCTTCGCAAAAATGCTCCTCGCGGCGTACATGCCACCGCTGCGGATGATAATCAGGGGGATGTTTCCCCCTGATCACCCCCTCTATCGTATGCGATACAGGCATACCGTATCTTTCAACAATTCACAAAGTGAGGAACTCAAACATGCGGAACGGAATCAAATGGCTTCCCGTTTTTCTGTCCATCCTGCTTTTGACCGCGGGGCTGGCGTCTGCGGAAGAAGCGGTCCCCATGGATTTTCAGACCCTTCAGCCCGGGGACGCGGGGGAGCAGGTCACCCTGCTCCAGCAGAAACTCGCGGACGCCGGATACCTGGAGGCGGTCAGCGGCGTCTATGACGAAGCGACGGAACAGGCGGTGCTCCGCCTGCAGCAGAACTACGGCCTGGAAGAGACCGGCGTGGCGGACATCGAAACCCAGGAGGTCATTTTTGGCGGCTGCTACCTGGTGCTGGAAGAAGGCATGAGCGGCCCGAAGGTCGCTGCCCTGCAGGAGCGTCTCAAGGCCCTTTCCCTCTTTTCGGACGAGGCGGACGGGGTTTTCGGCCTGACCACCAAACAATCCGTGGAGATCTTCCAGCAGCTGTACAGCATCCCCGTGACCGGCGTCGCCGACGTGGAAACGCTGACCCAGCTTTTTTCCGACCTGAGCGAGCGGGACATCCTGGTCGCCCCGACCCCCTCCCCCACGCCGGGCATCACCTCCCAGAACGAGCCCTTCAAGAAAAAGCTCTCCTACGGCTCCACCAGCGCCAGCGTCAAGAAGCTGCAGGAGCGGCTCATGGAGCTGGGCTACTTCACCTACAAGAAGACAACCACCGGCTTCTACAAAAACACCCAGCAGGCCGTCAAGGACTTCCAGAAAAACAACGGCCTCAAGGTGACCGGCACCGTGGACAAGGAAACCTGGGACGCCATCTTCAACGACGACCAGGTCGTCACCGCCAGCCAGACGCCCCGTCCCTCCCCCACCCCCGCCCCGCAGCAGTATTATATGGACGTGGACGTGGCCAACCAGGTGACCCGGGTCTATACCTACGACGAAAACCACGAATACACCAAGCTGGTGCGGGTGATGATCTGCTCCACCGGCCGCTCCAAATATCCCAGCCCCACCGGCGTGATCACCCTGCCCGGCCGCAAAGCCCGCTGGTGCACCTTCCCCAACTGGGGCGGCGGCACGGCCATGTACTGGACAAAGATCGACGAGAACGTCGCCTTCCATTCCATCCTCTACGCCAATTACGACCCGGACCGGCCCAACATGTCTTCTTTCAACAACCTGGGCAAGCGGGCTTCCCACGGCTGCATCCGCCTGCACACGATGGACGCCAAATGGGTCTATGACAACATCGGCGCCGGCACCAAGGTGTACATCCACAACGATTCCACCACCGACAAGGAGCTGGTGGCCTTCGCCAGATACCGCAAGGGCAACGCGGAAGACACCGTCATCCCCGAAAGCGAGTACGACCCCAACACCATTCCTTCCCTCACCCGCACGCTGAACTCCGGCCGATACGGCAAGGACGTGTTCTGGGTGCAGATGACGCTCAAGAAGCTGGGCTACCTGACCGACACCTGGGCCACCGGCTATTACGGCCCGCTGACCGTTGCCTCCGTCAAGAAGTTTCAGAAGGACAACGGCCTCAAGCAGGACGGCACCGTCAGCACCAAGACCATGACCGCCCTGACCGAAAGGCTGGACAGCTTCCTCCACCCCACCCCCGCCCCGACCGTCGTCCCCACTCCGACCCCGAAGCCGACCCCCACTCCCACCGCCGTCCCCACGGCTGAGCCCACAGCGGCCCCTGCGGAAGAAACGACCGTCGAGCCCGTAGAAGAGCCTACTGAGGAGCCAGTGGAAGAACCCACAGAAGAACCGAAACACTTTACCTTTTCCGGGCAGAACGAAGCCTGATGAAAACAGCGCCGGGGCCGGATCTTTCGATCCGGCCCCGGCGTTCTCTTTTGACCTTTTCTCAGCCGACGGAAAGTTCCTCCGCCACCTCCGGGTAGTCCCCAGTGCGGACGAAGCGCAGGCCTTCTCCGGCGTTTTCGTTTCCGTCCTGCCAGATCAGACAGCCTTCCGCGTCCAGGGAGAAAAGGGCCTTTCCGTCCTCATACACGACGCGGCAGGCGGTCTGTTCGCCGGCGTCGTTGAAGGTAAGCTCGACGCGGCTGCCGTCCGTGGCGACCATCGTGTTGTCAGCTTCCTGGTAATAGCAGCTGTATTCCCATTCGGTGAGTTCCCAGGCGCTGCTGCCCCACTGAATCAGGACGCGGTAGCCCTCTTCTTCCCAGATAATTTCCGCCGTCGCCCGGTCGCACTGCCAGATGCCGGAATAGGGATCCGGAGACGGGGCCGGCCTTGCGTCCTCGCTCTCCGCCAGGCAAAGGCCCGTCAGACCCAGGGTCAGCGCCAGCGCGGCCAGTAGGGATAAAAGCTTCTTCATCATCATTTCCTCCTGAAGTAAAATAGTTTCGTTTTTTCTCATCGTTTCGCAGGGCTTCATCGTCCCCGCTCTTTTTGATACGCAGGACAAAGGAGCCTGGCAGCAAAGGAAAAATGTCATTTTTACGTTTGATTGATTGCAACTTGCCCGCATCCGTGATAGAATATGCTCCGTGCGCTTCGGCTGGAGCGCATGTTTCCGGAATGATTGCCCCCGACCGCTGCCATCTGGTTGCGGGGCTGCGTATACAATCATGGAGCTTTCAGCTCCATCCGGAAAGAGAGGTTATTTGATGGAATACATTTTGGAAACCAACGGGCTCACGAAAGTGTACGGCCAGAAAGAGGCCGCCAGAGACGTGAACCTGCACATCCGGGAAGGGCAGATCTACGGCCTGATCGGACGAAACGGGGCCGGCAAGACCACCATCATGCGGATGATCAGCGGTCTGTCCACGCCCACCAGAGGAAGCTACTCCCTGTTCGGGAAGACCGGCTTCGAGATGGAAAAAATGCTCAAATACGTCGGCGTGCTGATCGAGCATCCCGGCCTGTACCCCCGGCTGTCCGCCTATGAGAACCTGAAAATCAAGTGCCTGGCCATGGGCATTCAGCCCAAGGGTTATGTGGAGCAGCTGCTGGAGCTGATCGGCCTGGAAAATACCGAGCGGAACAAGCCCGCCGGCGCTTTCTCCCTGGGCATGCGCCAGCGCCTGGGCATCGGCCTGGCCCTGGTGGGAAATCCGAAGATCATCATCCTGGACGAGCCCATCAACGGGCTGGACCCCCAGGGCATCGTCGAGGTCCGCAAGACCCTGGTGAAGCTCAGGGACGAGCAGGGCATCACGATCATGATTTCCAGCCACATCCTGGACGAGCTGAGCAAGGTGGCGGACACCTACGGCATCATCAACGAAGGCACCCTGCTGGACGAGTTCAGCGCGGACGAGCTGCACAAGCGCAGCGGCCAGTTCGCCCTGATCCGCGTAAGCGACAGCGCCAAGGCCCTGCAAGCCCTCCGCGGCCTCGGCATCACGAAGGCGGAGATCGAACCGGACGGAGCGATCCGCGTCAGCGAACGGCTGGACGATACCGCCGCCATGACCAAAGCGATCGTCCAGGCGGGGATTGATCTGAAGGAAATCTACCTCAACGCCATCTCCCTGGAGGATTATTACCTGGGCGTGACGGGAGGAGGGAAGCACCATGGCTAATCTGCTCCGTATGGACCTGTACCGCATGCGCAAGGCGAAGTCCTTCTGGATCTGTCTGGGGATCGCGTTCGCGCTGGCCCTGCTTCAGACGCCGCTTGCCTGGGGCCTCAGCATGGTCGGCCGCATGCTGTCGGCGGAAGCCCTGCCCTTTCCTGGGACCGCGCAGATGTCGGACATCCTGAGAGATCCCTTCCTGATGCTGAACGGCATGCTGTGTCTGCTGTCCGCCTGCTCGTTCTTTTACGCGGACATGGAAAACGGCTACATCAAGAACATCGCCGGGCAGATGCCCCGGCGCGGGTTCACCGTCCTGTCCAAGTACCTGGCGATTCTCCCCCACAATCTGCTGTTTATGGTGGCCGGGATCATCGGCAACCTGATCGGCACGGTCCTGTTCCAGCAGATCCTCCTGGACGGAGACATCCTGGACGCGGCGGTGACCTTCCTGATGAAGCTCCTGCTGATACAGAGCATTTGCGCCATCCTGCTGCTGGTGACCGCCAGCTTCCAGAACAAATCCCTGGGCACCGTGATCGCCGTGCTGATGGGGCTGGGGTTGATGAGCCTGGTCTACATGATGATCGACACGGGGCTCGACCAGCTGTTTAAAAACAAGGCCTTCTCCGTCAGCGACTATATGCCGGACCAGCTGTTAGGCCAGCTGAAGCCCCCGGTGCTGGATTCCGTCCTCGTTTCATTGGCGACTACCGCCCTGTTCCTGCCCCTGAGCGTGCATGTCTTCGACCGCAGGGACGTCAAATAACGCACCCGGCCTGACAGCCGTTCTGCAAATACGAAAAAATTCATCTATCTGGAGGAAACTGATCATGAGCACGAATGAAAAAAGCTACAAAACCGGCCATCCCGTCCTGGGCATCGTCCTGGGCATCCTCGGCATCATCGCCGCCCTGCTGCTGTGCATCTTCGCGGGCGTCATCGGCGGCTTCATCGCGGGTGTGCTGGGCCTGGCCGCCGTCCTGATCGGCCTGAACGCCCGCAAGTACGGCAAGGGCATCGGCGCTATCATCACGGGCGTCCTGGCCATCGTTCTGGCCATCAGCCTGACCGTCGGCTCCATCGACTTCTACAAGGAAGTGCAGCGCCGCGCCGCTGAAACCGGCAAAGCCCCGCTGCTGACCAAATACCTGAGCAAGCCGGAGCTGGGCTTTTTCGGCCTGATCTCCAGCGTCCCCACGGACGAAGCCTCCCTGCAGGACCTGACCAACGAACTGGACGCCCTCACGAAGACGACCCTCAACGACGCTGAGACTACCGCCCCCGCCGCGACGGACGCTCCCGCTGCGACCGACGCTCCCGCTGTGACGGATGCTCCTGCCGCGACCGACGCTCCGGCCGTCACGGAAGCTCCCGCTCAGTAACAGCTTTTTAAGCGCAAAATCACCCCCGGCTTCGGGGGTGATTTTATATTGGAAACCTGTGCCGTTATTCTGCCATCCAGTCCAAGGCGCTTTCGGTGTAGCCCATCACGACCTCGCCTTTTCGGACATAGCCGAAGGTCCCGTCCAGGTCCGGCAGCCAGCCGAATCCTTCCCGGGGGACGCTGACATAGAGCCAGTCTCCGTCCTCCAGGAATACGTGCATCCGGGTGCCCTTCGGGAAGGTTCCGGCAGCTTCCGCCGGCCAGCCCAGTTTTAGCCAGCCGGTGCCTTTTTGAAGGGTGATCTCCTTTTTGGCTTCGGCCAGAGGCTGCGGAGTATCCAAGAAAATGTGGCTGTTTTCCACCTGCGTGTAAAGGGCGGAAAGGTAGCCGGTAAGAAAGCCGAGCCGCGTCTTCACCCAGGAGTGCTCGCTGCCCGGCAGAAGCTCCAGCACGGGCAGGACAGCCCCCGGCAGCAGCTTTCCAAAGCTTCTGGATTGGCTGCTGGTCTTTTCCCTCAGCTGAACGCCGGACACGACAGTCCAGCCCTCCGGCAGGGCGGAGGATGACTTCCGGCGGATCTCCTCCGGGCTGGACGGGAGCTCGCCGAATGGGACCAGGCCCAGCGTCAGCGGGACGCCCGCTTCGCTCAGGTCCGCGCTCCTTTCATCCTTCCAGGAAGCGGACTGATAGCTGGCTCCGTTCAGACACCATTTTTCCCCCGAAGCGGGATCCAGATGTTCCATGCCCCGGATTTTGCAGAAGTACCCAAAATCCCCGGCCTGGGGGCTGACATACAGGCTCACCGTCCCGCCGCCTTCCAGCGGGCGGTCCACCGCGAAAGTCTCCCGGCCGCAGCGCCAGGTGACCCGATAGTCCCCGGCCTTCGGGAGGGCGTTTTCACCAAGGGGCGTGAGGCGCCAGGCGCCGTTTTCCTTGTTCAGCTGAAACAGCGCCCGCTTCCCTTCCTTTTCCAGGGCGGCCAGGCCCAGGCCTTCGGGCAGGGTGATCAGGCCCTGGGCCGCGCTCCAGTCGTGGACCACGACGGCCCCGCTGTGACAGGTCCAGCCGGCCAGGCGCGGGTCCGAAAAAAGGTCCCGGAATTCCTCCGGCAGCTCCCCTTCAAAGAGCGTCAGGGTGGTCACGGCGACGGTGTCCCGGGCCGGGTAGGTGATGCACCGGACGCCGGGCGCGTGAAAGGGTTCCGGCGTCCAGGTCAGACGATAGGCTTCCAGCTGTGCCTGAAACAGGCTTCGCACCGCGTCCGTCCAGCCCATGTCCGGGCCGAAGACGGTCTCCAGCAGTCCGTGCAGGGCCCCGCCAGCTTCCAAAGCGAAATATACCTCGTTGGTCGGCTGATGGTAGACCTCCCGCAGCATGGCGATCAGGGCCTGCCGGTGCTCCTCATTCCACGGCTCAAAGAGCCCCTCCTCCCGGATTGCCCGCAGGAACCTGCGGACCGCCTTTTCGGAGGCGGAGCGCGTGTACCCTGTCTCGTACGGGGATACGGCGGCGACCTGCCTGCCTTCGTCCACATACAGGGTGTATACCAGGTCCGGCTGTCCCTCCGGCCAGAAGCGGACCGAACCGTCGGCCTGGGTCTGTGTAACGAACCCCTCCGCTTCTTCCCTGGTGTACCCGAACATCTCCGTCAGGCTGCTTTTGACCAGGGCGCTCAGGTCATAGCTATGTTCGGCCCAAGCGCCTGTCCCGCCGGAGCCCCAAACGATCAAAAGCGCCAGCAGGACCGAAGTAATCCCGCGTATCAGGCTTCTGTGCATAACATACTCCTCCTGATGATCCCCCGCGCCTTTTGAAGACGCCGGGAAATGGTCGCCTTGCTGACCCGGACCCGGGTCGCCGTTTCCTGTACCGTCAGCCCGCGACCGTAGACCAGCTTCACCGGCGTCCGGTATTCCTCCGGTAGGCGGGAAAGATCGATCCGAAGCTCCCGGTCGGCAGGGGGAAGTTCTCCCCCGCCCAGGTCTTCCGGCCTTACCGTCCGGTCCTCAAAGCGGCGGAAGGGCTTCCGCAGCTGATCCCGGCAGGTGTTCCCGGCGGTTTTCATGATCCAGGCCCGGACGGAAGCGCCGGTTCTGTTTTCAATGGAATCCAGCTTCCGCCAGAGCTTTAAAAAGGTTTCCTGCGCGGCATCCTCCGCGTCCGCCTGACTGCCCAGGTACAGCCTGCACAGCCGGACCGCCTCCGGAAAGTAGGCGGCATACCAGGCGGAAACGAGTCTGGCGCGGTCCGATAAACCCTCCATCCCTGCTCTCCTTCCCATCTCAGCCGTTCCCGGCAAAGGTCAGGTAGACCAGGCGGATACTCCCGTCCCCTTGCAGCACACAATCCAAGTACGCGCCCAGGTCGTAGCGGCTGTCCTTGGGATCAGCGTGCAGCTCGATATATTTTTCATCGCCGGAGATCCGGACAGATTCCATCTCTGCTTCCCTCAGCATACCGGCCGCGCCCGGGTTCAGCCGTTCGATTTCTCCCATGGCCCACCGTCCGACCTTTTCCTGTTCCTCAGGGTCCATGAAAGAGCTGGTGATGACCTCTCTGTTGTAAAAGGCTCCCGCGCTGCCCCGCCAGCTGCCAAACTCCCGGTTGCGGGAAAGCGTGATCACCACCCCATCGTCCCGGAAGAAGGCAAAGAAAACAGCAGGTTCGTCCTCAGGACCGATCCAGGCTTCCCAGCAGTTTTCCCCGGAGCGGGAAACGCGGATGGGTTCCCCCTGCTCCCCGGACTGTAGCCCCTCAAAAAGTTCCCGCGCATACTGAAGGGCTTGCTCTTCATTGCCGAGCTTTCGGTTTCCGGGAAGGTCATCCGTGATATAGCGTTCGTCAACCCTACGCCCATTTCCAGCTGCTCCTTCGTTTCCGAGGTGGCGAAAGCGCCGAACAGGCAAATGGAAGAAAGGACGACGAAGGCGACCGTCAGCCACCGAAGGGGCGGCTTTTTCTGCATGACCGCCGTGACCCGCGTCTTGAGGCGCTTGCCGGTCATGGTCATCCCGGTGGCCAGGACGCCGACGCCGGGGGCGTTCCGCCTCGCGGCCGCCAGGACCAGGACGCCGGCGTAGGCCCTCCGCTGCGCCTCGTCCATGGGCTGGGTGACCCGGCCGTCGCAGCGCAGCTCGCTGTCCGTCCGGGACATGGACGCGGCCAGCCAGACCAGGGGGTTGAACCAGTGCACCGCGCAGCAGATGAGCCGCAGGACGTTCCAAAGGTGATCCCTGTTTTTCAGATGGCAGACCTCGTGGGTCAGCACGTGGACCGCGTCCTGGGGCGAGGCGCTCAGCGGCAGGGCGATGTACGGGCGGAAAACCCCCACCAGGCAGGCGCTGGGCAGCGGATCGGTATAATAGACCGGAACGGGGCGGACCCCGCGCTCTGAGCAGATGGCGCGGTAGCGGTCCAGCAGGTCGCCGGAGATCGGCTCGATCCGGCCGGTGCGGAGCCTCAGGCGGAAGCGGATGTTGACGAACAGGAACCACGCCGCCGCCAGCACCATGCCCGCCAGCCAGATTTTGACCAGCGTCCGGCTCAGGGAAGCGTTGTACATCCGGTCGGACAGGCTGCGCGTCAGGTTGTAGGCCTCCCGGTTTTCGGCGCGCCAGAAGGCGTTGGACAGGTCGCTCACGGCGTCCGTCACCCGCACCTTGATCTGCCCGGCAATCGGGCGGATGGCTTCGTCCGCCGCATAGGGAGAGCGGATCTCATGGATCAGCGGGTTCACCAGCGACAGCGGCAGCACTAGCCGCAGGGCGACCAGCAGCCACCCAAAGCACAGGGCCCCGTTGCCCAGCTGCTCCCGAAAGCATTTCCTCAGCGGGATCATCAGCACAATGGCAATGGACGCCATGATATTGGCTTCAATGAGAAAATTGAATATAACAGCGGAACGCATCTGAAACCTCCTTTTTCATGGGAAAGAGGAATTATGAATAGGTAGGAGGTAGGAAGTAGGAGGGAGGAGGTTTATAGTGAGGAATGAGGAGTTGAAATTGGTCAGATGAATTTGCGCATTCGCTATTTAACTCCTCACTAAGTGAGCGACAGCGAACGGTCACTCCTCACTCCTCACTATACCTCCTACCTACTCCCTCCTACCTCCTACCTAAACGCCTACTGCCTAGTCCCTATTCCCTTTCTTCCCGTTCAGTACTCCGAGAATTTGGCGCAGGTCGTCTTCGGACAGGTCGCCGGCGTCTACCAGGTGGCTGACAAGGAGGGATGCCTTGCCTTTGAAAACGTGGGAGAGGAACTTGTGCGTTTCCTCGGCAGAGGCTTCCTCCCGCGTGATCAGGGGGGTGTACAGCTTGGCGCGGCCGGTTTCGTCCACGGCCACGCTCCCCTTTTCCGTCATTCGCTTAAGCAGGGTGATGACCGTGTGCCGGGTCCACCCGGTCTCCGGGGCCAGGACGGCGGTGATCTCCGTCATGGTCCGCGGCGCGTGATCCCACAGCACCTCCATAATTTTCCATTCCGCTTCAGTAACCTGAACCGCCATACGCAAGGCCTCCTTTTTTCCAACGGACATTCATTTAGTTGACAATTGTCTACGTCAATTAGTATACACATGTCTACCATTCCTGTCAAGCCCAGGACAGCTTTTGTTACAATTGCCGTATTTCCCTGAACAGACAGAAAAAAAGCAGCTGCCACAAATTCCGTAGCAGCCTCAAAATATAATTCTAACGAAAAAACATACAACTGAGACTTTATCCCCGGGGAGGCTTGGAGGGGCCGCGCCCC
>OCVV011317022.1_pt1 | contig 32914 bp, 23 predicted proteins | sample 1539721 | NCBI WGS metagenome assembly OCVV01 (sample SAMN02144230, study PRJEB22623) | gut metagenome | biome: sheep rumen | host: Ovis aries | place: New Zealand | reverse complement strand
AGCTGCCAGCTTTTTTTTTGTCATACGGACAGCGTGTCAGGCACGCTGCCGTATAACTTGACTATACGCGGACACTTCGTGCCGCGTAAATGTTGTTGATAACCGGCACCTTCGGTGCGGTATAACAGGTAATCGAAAAATTTTTCCCGGAACGAGAGTAGACAATTTTTTTTATCTTGTCTTTTGAAGTCATCATTATTATATTTAATATTGAGGTAATAAAATGTCAGAATGTTCACATAATTGCAGTTCATGCGGTGAAAAATGCGAGAAGAGAGATTTTCATGTTAGTCTGCGCGCTGGCAGCAGTGTAAAAAAAGTAATTGGTATTGTTAGTGGTAAGGGTGGTGTTGGAAAATCACTGGTAACTAGTCTCCTTGCTGCACGTGTAAATAAAGATGGATTCCGCTCTGCTATTCTTGATGCAGATATTACAGGTCCTTCTATTCCTGAAAGTTTTGGAGTTGGTGATGAACGGGCACAGGCTATTGATGGTCAGGATGCTCTTAATCCTGTTGTAACCGACTCTGGTATCCAGTTAATGTCTATGAACTTCCTGCTTCAAAATGAAACAGATCCAGTAATCTGGAGAGGTCCGGTTATTGCAGGTGCTGTAAAACAGTTCTGGACAGATGTTGTATGGAAAGATGTAGACTTTATGTTTGTAGATATGCCTCCGGGAACAGGTGATGTTCCACTTACAGTTTTCCAGTCATTACCTGTTGATGGAATTATTGTAGTAAGTTCTCCTCAGCAGCTAGTACGTGTAATTGTAGAAAAAGCTGTTAATATGGCAAATATGATGAACATTCCAATTCTTGGAATTGTTGAAAACATGAGCTATGTAAAATGCCCTGACTGTGGTAAAGAAATTACTGTATTTGGCAAGAGTAATATAGATCAGATTGCACAGAGTTTTAATATTCCTGTTCTTGCACGCATTCCAATGCAGGAAGAAACAAGCCGGGCAGTAGATGCCGGAGATATTGAAAGTCTGGATATTCCAGAACTGTCTCCAGCAGCAGAAGCAGTAGAAAAATTATTAAAGAAGTAACTTACTTCCCCTTCTCCTAAGAAAATATAGAAATATTGTTGAATAAACAATTATTATATATATTTACAAAAAAATCCTGTATGCGGAGCAGAAAATGACCGACGCAAACATCATTCCGTTTGCGATGGGCGTTTTCTGCGGGAGCAGACAGGATTTTTATATTTAAGAATTAATATTTTTTATTCTCTTTTCAATTTCTATATTTTCTGTTATAATTGTTTCTATGGATAATAACGAAACAAAAAAAGGTATTACCGAAGAAGAAATTTCTTCTACTATAAAAGAGCTCTGTCATCTCATAAAAAAATCAGATGATGAAGCATTTATTTATGATTTCTTCAATTGCCTTTTTACAAAACCGGAACTTAAGGATATTGCAAACCGCTGGCTTTTAGTAAAAGAAATTGATGCCGGTACTACACAAAGAGAAATAGCCAGCAAATTCAGCATGTCGCTTTGTAAGATTACACGCGGTTCACGCGAGCTAAATAAAGCAGACAGTGCTTTTAGAAAAATGCTTGAATTATTAAAAAATCAGTAAATTGAACTTCAATTTTCCCCGATAAAGAGAATAGATATCTATATTCTGAGGGGAATTATGAATAGAAAAAAATCATATCTTAACTTTTGTGCATTAGCCGGAATTATTTTACTTACCGGCTGTGCATCATCAAAACCAGAATCAAAACTAACACCTCAGCAGCTCATTATGCAGGACAGAAAGGCAGAAGCAAAGCAGGAATTTGTTATGCCAACAGATATCAATGCTGCAGATGAAGATGGAAATACTGTTCTTCATGTTGCTGCAAAAATTGATGATGAGGAACTTGTTACTTATTTTATTTTTAAGGGTGCAGATCCCGAGCTCAAAAATCATGAGGGAGATACTCCGCTTCATGTTGCAATTAAAAATAATTCTTTGAGAGCCGCAAAAGCCCTTTCTTTTGTTAGCAGTACACTTTTTTCCCGGGATTCAGAAGGAATTACTGCTCTTGACCGTGGGCTTTTAACAGATGATGCATATTATGATATTTTTATTACCACTAAGTCTGGTGAACTTCGCGATGTTGAAGGCCAGACAATTGTTCATTATTTTGTAAGGACAAAGAATTTAAAAGGAATTCAGCAGTGTATTAATAAAGGAATTCCGATTTCGGTTCTGGATGATAATGGAAAAACACCTCTTGATGTAGCTTTCGAAAATCTTGATGATGAAGAATCTGTAGAAATTGCTGCGGAACTCATTATGGGCGGTGCTGATGAAGTTGCAACTGATTTTTCATATTTTCAGGATGCAATGCTTGCTCGTAATGTAAATTCTCGTTTTGATGATGGTCAGACTCCGCTTCATCTTGCTGCAATTTATGGTCATAATGCAATTGCAAAATATCTTCTTGAAAATAATGCTGATACAACTGTACAGGACAGTTCTGGCGCAACACCGTTACACGAAGCTGTTCGCTATGGTAATGTAGAAATTGCAAAATCCCTGCTTAATTCTGGTGCAAATGTAAATGCACGAGATAATCTTGGTAAAACACCTGTAATGCTTATTCTTCCAAAGGATAAAACTGCAGAAATTTACAAACTTTTGATTGCTCATCGTGCAGATCTTACTCAAAAAGATATGTTTGGTGACACTGTTTTGCACACTGCTTCTATGCTGAATGTTGGTGAAAATACTTTCAGAATTCTTATCGATGCTGGAGCAGATATTGATGCCCGTAATAAGGAAGGTGTAACACCGCTTGCAATTGCAGTTCAGAAAAACGACCTGGAAACTGTAAGACTTCTTACAGCTGCCGGTGCTGACATTCATACCCAGGATACAAATGGAAATTCTCCACTTTCAATTGCGCTTGCGGGTAGTCCAGAAATGCTTGAAGCTGTTGTAAATGAAAAGAATGCTGACTTTACAGATTCAAACGGAAATACACCGCTTCATCTTGCACTTATCTGCGATGCTCCTTTGTCTAAGATTCAGTATATGATTAGCCTGATGAAAGATGTAAATACCCGCAATAAAGACGGAAACTCAGCTTTATTTCTTTCAATCTTGAAAAACCGTCAGAAGGTAGGCGAGTTATTGCTTGCTAAAAATGCTGATATTTTCTCTACAAATACTAATAATAATTCACCACTTCGACTTGCACTTAAGTATGGTGGTACTGTTCAGGACTGGCTTATTACTTCTAAAACAATAAAACAGCAGGATGGTACAGGAAATACTGTTCTTCATTATGCGGCAGAATGGCAGTATAAGGAAGCAATCAGCGGACTTGTGATGAAGGGCGCTGATATTTCTGCAAAAAATGCAAACGGAGAAACTCCTTTGTTCAGTGCAGTAAAGACAAATAATCCGGAAATTATTCAGACTGTGGTTGATTGTGGAGCTGATATTAAAGCCCGTGATAATCTTGGAAGTACTGCTATGCATACTGCAGTCCGCTGGGATGCTCCTGCTTCTATTGATAAACTTTTAGCACTTGGAATTAATGTAAATGCACAGAATACTGCCGGTAAATCACCATTGGCAGAGGCTGTAGTAGCAGGAAAATTTGAGATTGCTAAAAAACTGCTTGCTTCTGGAGCTGATCCTAATACAAGTGATTCTAATGGTGTAACAGTTTTGATGGATGCCATTCGAGGTTGTAGTAAAGATAGTGTTCAGCTGCTTCTTGGCTATGGTGCAAATCCAAATGTACAGGAAGTAAATGGACGTAATGCTTATCACGAAGCGGCCTTTATGGGCGAAAAGGAAATTATTAAGCTGATTAGAAAGGCCGGCGGAAATCCTCTTTCTCGTGATAAACAGGGAATGACACCTTTCTCTATTGTTCTCAAAAAGGATATCTCAATAATTCGTGAAGTTCTTGGAAATAATTATACAATTACAGACAGTGATGGAAATACTCCAGTGCATATTGTCGTAAAGGCAAAAGCTTCTACTCAGCTGCTTCAGGTTTTGATAGAGGAAGGATATCCGGTTGATACAAGAAATGCTGATGGATATACGGCTCTTAATTATGCTATTGAAAATAATGATGTAAAAACTGCAGTGGTTCTTCTTGAAAACGGTGCAAATCCGTTCCAGATGATTGATAAAAAAGGCAAGAACGGTATTTCGATTGCACTTGATAAAAAGAATAAACAAATGATTTCGAATATTGTAAAGTATGCCGGTAAGATGACTGATACACAGGGAAATACGATTTTACATTATGCAGCAAAGACTAGTGATACTGAAATGGTAAAAACTTTGATTTCTTATGGTATTGATAAGAGTGTAAAAAATATTTCTGGGGATACCGCTTATACAATTGCTGTAAGATGGAGAAGACCGGAAATTGCGGCATTGCTAAAGTAATAGGGGCTAGCGTAAGAATGCGAAGCGGGCTGGCCGGCTCAGGCACAGCCTTCGCCGAGACTCGCTAAAAACAGTCCACTGGACTGTTTTTACCCTGCTATGCAGGGCCGCTCCCTAAGGGGTCGACTTTCCCCCCCATATTTTATTGCTTAATGAAAGCTATTTTATTCTTCGTCTGCTTCTTTAGACAACATCAAGTTTGTCAAAATACCAAGAATCAAAGCACATGCTACTGTACGAATCTCAACTGCGCCGAAGCTAACAACCATTCCGCCTACACCTGTAATAAAGATAACTGATGCAACGAAGAGGTTTTTGTTTTTATTGAGGTCAACTGTCTGGAACATCTTGAAACCTGATACTGCAATGAAGCCGTAAAGTGCAACACACACTCCGCCCATTACACAACTTGGAATTGTTTCGAGAATTGCTACGAGTGGAGAAATCAATGAGAAGATGATACAGATAATTGCACAACCCCAGATTGAAACTGTAGAAGCATTGCGTGTAATTGCGACACAACCAATTGATTCACCGTAAGTTGTGTTTGGACATCCACCAAAGAATGTACTTACCATTGTACCAACACCATCTCCAAGGAGTGTGCGTGTAAGACCTGGTTCTTTAAGAAGGTCTGTTCCAACAATTGCAGAAAGGTTTTTGTGATCTGCAAGGTGTTCTGCGAATACTACGAAAGCAACCGGAACATATGCTGTGAACAATGTAAGAAGATATTTTCCAGTAATTGCCTTGAGACCTTCGCTGCCACCCAAAAGGAATGTAAACTTAGGAAGAGAGAAGTAACCTGAGAACTTTGTGAAGTCGAGTGCTTTTACTGCTCCGTAATTGATTACAATAAGTGAAGGTGTATCTGTAAGATTTCCAATGATTGCAAAAATTGTTGCAAGACAATAACCACCAAGGATTCCAAGAATGAACGGAATGAGACGTCCTACTTTTTTACCATAAGTAGAATAAAGCATTGTAACTGCAAGTGTGAAAAGTCCGCAGATGAGAGCAACATATGAACTTCCGCCTTCTACGCTTGATTTCATGAGGTCGCCGATTGCGTTGCCTGAAAGGCTCAAACCAATGATTGCAACTGTTGGTCCAATAATTACTGGAGGCATGAGGCGGTTAATCCAGTTTACACCGCATACTTTAACAATGATTGCTATGATTACATATACAAGACCTGCCATAAGGGCACCAATGATGAGACCCCAGTAGCCAGCCTGTTCTGAGAGACCGAGTGTTGCAGCCCCTGCAAAGGCACTGAACATAGAACCGATGAAAGCGAATGAACTTCCCAGGAATACAGGACTAGAACTTTTTGTGAACAAAAGGTAAACAATTGTTCCGACACCTGCACCAAAAAGTGCGGCTGAAGCAGTAAGTCCGTGTCCGACGATGGCTGGAACTGCAATTGTTGCTGCCATAATTGCGAGAAGCTGCTGTAAAGCGAACAGCACAACTTTACCGAATTTCGGTTTGTCTTTGATTCCGTAAATCAAATCCATTTTATATACTCCTTATTTGTTGGTTAATCTTTTCTATTATAATAAGTTGATATAAAGTAAATCAATCGGATTTTATTTTGATTTGAATGATTTTTGTAGTATATTTTAAATATGCTTTGAAATTTAATTTCGGAGGATTTTAATGGCTGATTTTTTTGATTATCTTACCTGGCGTGGGGATTTGAGTTTTGAGCAGGTTCCTTTTGGAAAGATTGATGCTCTTTTGCTGGCGCATTTAACATATTCAATTTTTGATGGAGTTGTACCGGAATCATTCAGCGAGAAAAAAACATTTTCGCAGGTTGCAAAGGATTTTTCTGAAACTCCGGATTATGAGGACCGCATTAATATTGGTTTTTTGATTAATAAGAGAACGGCTGAACTTATGTTTAAGACGGCAGAATCAGAACGTTTTAGAAATGTTGAATTGTGTGGTTTTAGAAATATATATAATGAAGAAAATGTCGAACAGTTTGCTGCTGTAACTTATCTGGTTAATGGCAAACCGGTTGTAGCTCTGCGAGGTACTGATGACACGATTATAGGCTGGAAGGAAGATTTTAATATTGCATGGTTGCCTCAGATTCCGGCTCAGAAGGATGCTCTTGAATATTTTAATGATGCTGCAAATGCTTTGAAAGGCGATTTTGTTCTTGTGGGTCATTCTAAAGGAGGAAATCTTGTAATTAATACAGCTGTGGGCTGTGGTGAAAAACTGCAGAATCGTATTGAGCGGGTTTATAATTTTGATGGTCCTGGTTTTGCCAGCGAGTTTTTTGAATCAATTTCGTATAAAGCTGTTGAGGACAGAATTTATTCGTTCTATCCGGAGTTTTCTGTTGTTGGTATGATTTTTCATCATCCGAAGTTTTATGAAATTGTTAAGAGTGATGGTTTTGCTTTCTGGCAGCACGATGCAATGAACTGGCAGATTTCTGGAAAAGATTTTGTAAATGCCGGAGAATTTACGGATGAAAGTAAAATCTTTTATAATGCTTTCAATACATGGATAGATAAACTCGATACGAATCAGAAAAAGAATTTTGTAGATACAATGTTCTGCATTCTGGAAGCTTCCGGGGCTAAGACTAACAATGAACTTGAAAAGGATGCGTTTAAGGCCACGGCAAAAATGCTTGCTGCGTATGCCGAAGTGGGGAAAGAAAAAAGAAAGGAACTTCATGAAATTCTGAGCATGTTCAAGGATGTAATTGCCGATGATATTCCAATTTTTAAGCCTCTTGTCCTGCTTAAAAATAATTTGCGAATATTGGGTTGAGGTTTTATAATTTAACTTATGAGTGATACAACAATTGTTACAAGTAGTCCTGTAGGACGCCATCTTGATTCTCTTGGTGAAGGAAAACCGGCATCATACCTTATGTTTAATCATAAAAAGGTTGAACTGGTTGCAAAAATTACAATTGGCCGTGATACCGATAACGACGTTGTGGTGGACAATAAACTTGCAAGTCGACATCATGCCATGATTCAGAAAATCAAAGATGCATATTTTATTAAGGATGTAGGAAGTACAAACGGAACTTTTATAAATGGAGTTCGCATTCCGAATGAAAAATATGTAAAATTGAATCCAGGTGATAGAATTTCAATCGGTAATATGAGTCTTGTAATTTCATAAATTTCCGTGGTGTGCTGCGTGAATTCAATCTATCAGAAAATTTCAAATATCCTTTCCTCTAATATGCTTCCGTTTTATGATGATTTTTTTACACTTTTGAACGAAGCTTCTGAAGTGCTTGAAAATGAAAAAACTGATGCTGCGGGGTATAGACCTGCTGCTTCTGACGGTGGTGCAGGTGGACTTTTGGATTTTCATAAAGATGAACTTCCGCTCGTAGTTGTTCCGGATTTTCATGCGCGGCCTTATTTTTTGCAGAATATTCTTGATTATAAGATTTTTGATGATGCAACTGTGTTTGAAGCCATTGCTGAGGGCAGATTACGGCTTTTGTGTGTAGGGGATATTCTTCATACAGAACGAGGAACCCGGGAAAGATGGATGGCGGCAGAGGCTGAATTTAATAATGAAATTTTTACGGGACCTGCCATGTCTTCGGAAATGCAGGAAGGACTTAGCCTCTGGTGTGCTCTTATGGAACTGAAAAAGAACTTTCCAGAGAGGGTTCATATTCTAAAGGGAAATCATGAAAATATTTTGAATGAAACTGGCGGCGGAGATTTTTCGTTCCGTAAGCTCGCAGATGAAGGGGAAATGTGCCGCTGTTTTGTTCAGGAATATTATGGTGATGATATTTTATATCTGATGAATTGTATTGAGCGGAGTCTGCCGCTTTATTTCTTTGGAAAACGATGCTGTGTATCACATGCAGAGCCAATTAGGGCTTTTACCCGGCAGGAACTTATTGATGCGAGAATGTATCCGGGTGTTGTAAAAGGCTTAATCTGGACAAATAATGGTGAAGCGGATGAAGAAAGCGCACCTGGTACTGTAAGCAATCTTTTTATGAGTCTGAAAGCAGAAGGTAAAACTGATGTACCGGAGGGCTATGTGAGCCTTGGAGGGCATAGACCTGTTACCGGAAACTATAAGCTTTTGCAGAATGGAGCATATATTCAGATTCATAATCCGGGAAAACAGAATATTGTTTTTGTACGGTCGGAACGAAGTATAAATATAGAAAGTGATATTTTGGGGGTTGGCAGATGAGCGACGAATTTCCACCAATGATAGGAAAGTATAAGGTGCAGGGCATTATTGCAAAAGGCGGAATGGGAGTTGTTTATAAGGCAATTCATCCGTCTTTGAAGCGTTATGTTGTAATCAAAAAAATGACGGCACGTGGTCATGCAGGAGATGCCGGTCGTTTTAAGAGAGAAGCCCAGCTGCTGCTTGATTTGCAGAGCCCTTATATCGTTCATCTTTTTGATTATTTTACTGAAGGCAGCTACCGTTATATGGTAGAAGAACTTGTTGACGGAATTGCTGTGGATTCTCTTATAAAAAGACAGAGCTCTTTGCCGGTTCCTATCGCAATGCTTATTATGCAGGATGCCTGCTATGCCTTGAAATATGCTCATTCCAAGGGAATTGTTCATCGTGACATTAAACCTGGAAATATTCTTTTGTCTCGCCGTGGTGAAATTAAACTGGCAGATTTTGGAATTGCAAGTGATCATGCGGAAAGCGGAACAGGAGCTGCTGCAGCAGGTTTAAAAAATGCTGTTAGTGAAACAACTGTTACGACAGGGGACCTTACACAAAGCGGCGTGGCTTTAGGAACTCCGGCCTATATGCCACCTGAGCAGTTTGAAGACAGTGCAAGGGTAGATCATAGGGCTGATATTTACGCACTCGGCATTATGCTTTATGAAATGGTTACGGGTACAAAGCCGTATCCTGGAACTCTTTCAATGGAAACGCTGAAGGTTATTCGTAAGGGTAAATATATTAGTCCTCGAAAAATTGATAAATCTGTACCAAAAGATGTTTGTCACCTGATTCACAAAATGACGAGGCCAAAAGCTAAACGCCGTTACCAGTCGATTGATGCAGTTCTGCGACAGGTAAAGAAATATCTGCGGCATTATGACACGCATGAACTTCGTGTGCAGCTTGCAAAAAGTGTAGTGGCTGGTAAACTTTACGAGTTCTCGCCAGAAGCTTTGGTTCAAAAAGATAAGACTCGGCGTATTATAAGAAGAGTGTGCTTAGGCGTTGCTGCTGCGGCTGCGGTGTTTGCGGGGCTTTGGTATTGTGGGCTTGTACACAAAATTGCTTTGCAAAAGTGGTATACCGAGGTAAGTGTTGAGCTGCAGATGCCGCGTTCACTTTATGAAAATATGGATTTACCAGCCAGGGCTTTCTTTTTTGAAAATGATGGAAATGAAATTCCAGAGGTAGAGGGAACAAGAAGAACCTTTGTAGAACGCAGTAAAGTGTGGTATGAAAAGCTTATTTTCTGGTCACCGCGTGTAGTTGCAGAACGTCCGGCTTCCAGAAATATAACATACAGTGTACGTCCGGTTTATCTTAAAAAAGGTGATTATCGCATTAAGATTGTTGTAGGGCCTTATGTATGGTGGAAGAGTTTTACCTGCGGCGATGAACCATGCGTGCTTGATTGTGATTTCCTGAAAAACGCAAAGCGCAATCTTTCTATAAAGACTATAGCTTACGACCGTTCGTTAGGCACTGTAATTGAGGAGTCGCAGTTTAAGATTCTGTATAAAAATAAGTGGCAGCCATTGGAAGATGTTCCTGTGGATATGCTGGAATCTGGCACTGTATGGAAGATTCGGGCAGAAGCAGAAGGTTATAAGAGCGAGGAATTTTCACTTTTGATAGACTGGTATCAGGATGCACTTATGATTTCTTCGGAACTGGAGAAAGAAGAATAGTTGCTCGAAAAATTTGACGATATGCTAAAAATATCATTATATTTTAAGTATGTCTAAAGATAATAACTCTAATGAGAATTCTATAATTTCAGCGGATCAGTTGCTTCCGAATAAACTTACATTAATTCCTCTTGCGGGGCGTCCGATTTTTCCGGGAATTTTTACTCCGCTTATGATTAACTCTGCAGACGATGTGAAAGTTGTCGAAGAAGCCTATGAAAATGAAGGCTTCATTGGAATCGTTATGCTCAAAAATGAAGCAGAGACTCCTTCAATTACAGATTTGCACAAGGTTGGAACTGCTGCCAGAATCATAAAGAAGGTAAATCTTCCTGATGGTGGAATTAATATTTTTATTTCTACCGTAAAGCGTTTTAAAATCCGTAAAAACCTGCATAATACATCTCCAATGGCTGCTGCTGTTGAATATCTTGATGATGAAGAAGCTGATACTTTTGAGGTTAAGGCTTTAACTCGTGCGTTGATTTCTGAAATGAAAGAGGTTAGTGAGAATAATCCTCTTTTCTCTGAAGAAATGCGCCTTAATATGGTAAACATCGACAATCCTGGAAAAATTGCAGATTTTATTGCTTCAATTTTGAATGTTGATAAAAATGAACAGCAGAAAATCCTTGAGACTGTAAATGTTCGCCAGAGAATGGAGCAGGTGCTTGTATTCATTAAAAAAGAGCAGGAACTGTTTCGCGTTCAGAAAAAAATCCAGACTGAACTCAATGACCGCATAGAAAAAAATCAGCGTGAATATTTCCTGCGTGAAGAAATGAAGTCTATTCAGGAAGAACTTGGCGAAACTCCTGATGGAAATGAAACAGATTATCAGAAATTCAAAAAAAAGATTGAAGAACTGGCTTTTGAGGGAGAAATCAAAGAAACTGTAGAAAGTGAACTTTCAAAACTTTCTATGATGGAACCTAACTCTTCTGAATGGATTGTTACCCGTAACTATCTTGAACTGGTAACTCAGTTGCCATGGAAGGTTCCTGCAGTTGATGATTATGATTTAACTCGTGCAAAAAAGATTCTTGATGATGATCACTTTGGTCTTGAAGATGTAAAGAAACGAATCGTAGAATATCTTGCCGTTCGAAAAATGAAGAAAGATGCAAAAGGTTCTATTTTGCTGCTTGTGGGACCTCCGGGAGTCGGTAAAACATCTGTTGGAAAATCTATTGCAAATGCAATGAATAAGCCTTTTTACCGTTTCTCTGTTGGCGGCATGAGAGACGAGGCAGAAATCAAGGGGCACCGCAGAACTTACATTGGTGCTATGCCAGGAAAAATCATTCAGGGACTCAAAATTACAAAGAGCAGTACTCCGGTCTTTTTGATTGATGAAGTTGATAAGATGGGCTCTAGTCACAATGGTGACCCGGCCTCGGCTTTACTCGAGGTTCTTGATCCTGAGCAGAATGTAAGTTTCCGTGATACCTACCTCGATTTGCCTTTTGATATTTCTAATGTCTTCTTTATTTTAACCGCAAACTCTCTGGATACTGTTCCAGAGCCTCTCCTGGATCGTGCAGAAATCATTCACCTGAGCGGATATATCGATCAGGAAAAACTTGAGATTGCAAAGAAATATCTTATTCCAAAAAATCTCGTGAAGAACGGGCTTGCAAAAAATCAGGTAAAATATACAAAAGCTGCACTTCTAGAAATTGCAGAAGAATATGCGCGTGAATCTGGTGTTCGTAATTATGAGAAGTGTCTGGACAAGATTCACCGAAAGATTGTTACTGAGCTGATTACGGAACAAGAATCTTCAAAAGCCGATTCGGTTGATTTGAAAAAACAGATAACTATTGATGCTCCTGATTTGTTCAAATATCTTGGTAAGCCTGTATTTGATGAGAGTCAGATTAAAGTAGCTGCTGTTCCTGGAACTGCAATTGGTCTTGCCTGGACAAGCATGGGCGGCGATACACTTTTGATTGAATCAACTTCGTTTGCCGGAAAAGCAGGTCTTGTACTCACGGGGCAGATGGGCGATGTGATGAAGGAATCAAGTCAGATTGCCTTTGACTGGGCAAGAAAGTTTGTGCTTGAGCGCGGCGTAAAAGATGCTAAGTGGTTTGATGAAAATATAGTACACCTGCATATTCCGGAAGGGGCAACCCCAAAGGATGGTCCTAGTGCCGGAATCACAATGGCAACAACATTTGTTTCATTGCTGCTGGACAAAAAGATTAAGCCTAACCTTGCTATGACAGGTGAACTTTCTTTAACTGGTCAGGTTCTGCCAATCGGCGGCCTGCGGGAAAAGACTGTTGCTGCTAAGCGTAACAAGATAAAGACTATTATTATTCCAAAAGCAAACGAGCGTGATCTGGAAGATATTCCTGAGCACGTAAAGCAGGGAATCAAATTTATTCCTGTTAGCGATGTTCGCGAAGTGCTCGAGATTGCGTTGGGAGTGAAATAGATTCTAGCATTTCAAAAAAAAGCTGCTAAACTATGAATCGATGTTTAGCAGCTTTTTTATGCAATTATTTATCTGAAGAAACCAATTTGTTTATCTTCATAATTTACTGTTGTCTCTTTGAGTAAATCATATAATTCCATTGAAGATAGAGGGTGACGTTTTCCGTCCATGTCAAAGATAGCATCAAGATATTTCATTATGGCTGGCTTAATTTGTCTGGTCATTCCTTTGCTGAGTTTATAGATGATTTCAATTTCTTCTTCACTAAGAGCTTCTGGTATCAGATTATTAAAATCATTTCTAAAGGATTCATATTGCAAGGGGATTACAATAGATTTTAGTTCCTGTTCGTTGTAATCGCGCAGTCGAATGATATTTACTCTATCTAGTAATGATTCGGGAATTGGCTTTATGGAATTAGCTGTGCTAAGAAAGCAAGGGTAAAAGTTTTGGAGTTCTATCTCGAAAAAATTATCTTTAAAGTTTTTTATGTTAGTGTCACCTAATAATTGCAGTAGAGATGCTAATATGTTTTGGTTTTGATCGCTAACTTGATTTGAATAACAAGCCTTGTCCAGTTCATCTAGTATAACTATTGAATTTAACGTGTTAATTGTATCGTTTGCTTCCCATATACTAGACAGAATTAAACCATTAGAGGCTCCCTTATATTCTGGTGTACTACCTAAAAGTCTCGTGATTCCACCTCCACTGCCTAATGGAATAAGAATATTATGCTTTTGCCCGATAATTTGAGTTATCTCAGTACATAATAGGGTTTTTCCGCAACCTGGGGTTCCAACAAAGAGAATTGGCGGTATTTTGACTATATTCTCTTTTGCAAAAATCCAAGATATTTTCATTACGGCATATAATAAATCCTTATTAATGATATTCGGATGCCTTTCCATAAGCTCATTGAATTTCGCATACATAGATTGATCAACTTTCATGTATTCTCCAGGTTTTGAAAGAAGTCTGTGTATATCTTTGATTCTGGCATTTACCGCAGGTGATTCTATGTTACTTTCTCCTGGATTTCCATAACGCTTAATGAATTCCTCTTCTGAAAATATTGGGAAAGTATCTGGTTGATTTTCCGGTAAGCTCTCTTTGAGACTAATTTTTACGCAGTTATTATCAGGTTCAAAAGGGATATCTTTTCCAGATACTATAACATTAAAACTTATCATATCAGCTTTATAAGTAAGTAAGGTCTTTCTATCTTCTAAATCAATTTCATACTCATCAATCCAAATGCTATCACCATAGAATTTGTTTTTAAGACAATAATCTAAAAGTTTTAATCCAGCAGACAATCCCTTTGCGTACCAGAAGCGTGTTCTATTTTCTTGTAAGCGTGAATATACATATGAAGAAATATCCTCTCCTGTAAAACATATAAAATCATGAGCTGCTAACGGAAGTGTTCCTCCATAGCCAATTGTTTCATAATCATATAAGTTTATTCTTTGCATTTCAGGGATTGTTTTAAGTCTTGAGAGTTCCCTCATAAAATTATCGTTTATATTTAATATTTGGGCTGCCTCATTAAAGTCTGCAATTCCAAGGCAAGATCCATTTATCATTGCCATTACAAATTGTTCAGTTGATATTTCTAATACGTTCTGCATTAAAAGATAGAAATCTTCAAGAAAAAATGAAGTCTTTTCAGACTGAAAAATATCGGAGAGAATAGAATTACAACATAAATCAACTGCTATTATAGTTTTTTTATTTTCATCAGATAATTCAGAAAATAGCGAGTAGTGGTCGGTATAAATATATTTTATTAATTCCAGATTTTTATATTTAAGACTTCTTAAAATTTCTGCATCAGTTTTATTTTCAAGCTCCATTTCATTTAAGGCCTTTAGCAATGAATTTTTTGTAATTCTTGGCTTATAAGAATTTAATCCCAAAAAATCCATGATTGTTTTTCGTATAATTTTGTTAGACGAGAAATAATTTATACTGAAGTTCTCTATGGAAAGTAAATCAATAAAAATTTTCTGGCAGATTTTTCTCAACATTAAATCTTTGTTTTTCATAATGATTTTCTCCTTTTATTTTTGCTTATAATTACAGACAGTTATTTTTTTGATATGGTATTAAAGTCCATTATTTCTAAGACTTTCTTTCGTGTTTCAATTAGTGAAATAATTTCCTGGTACATATTAAAATCTATAAGCAGAGCCATAGGAAGAATAAAGTATTCAGTGTCATCGCAGGTTCGCTCTATAAAATCATACTGCGTTACAAAACCTAGCTGAATTAAGTTGGAAATACGGTCGGTCACCTTCAACAATTTGGCATTGTAGGATCCATGTTCTAAAATACGTTTTAAGAAAACCTCTTTTGTTTCGCACGGTTGCTTGGTTACTTCGAGAACAAGTTTTAATACTTGTTCTCCATCATTGTCAGTTTTTGCTATAATAGTCGTATCAAAATCTTTCAGATCTTCAACAGTGTCATGAATAACCGCGGCTTTCAAAAGAATTGGATCTAAATAATTATATTCAATTAAGATCGCAAGAGTGTCCATCTGATGGCGAAACATCGATCCTCCTGCTTTCCGTTTCTTTTTGATTAATTGTGATGCAATGTAAATGTAGGGAGCCAGTGAGATTTCTTTGAGCGATTTCATGTCATCCTCATCCATAAGCTTTTTTTCGATTCTCATTAAATCTTCCATGTAAAATTCCTCCTTCGAATTGATTAAAGGTGCCTTTTCCAGTTTGTGTGCGAATTATACTAATAATAAAGAGGAGGGGTTCGTCTATTTTGGGGAGAATTATCCCGAGTTATACATGAAAAAAAATCAAAAAAAATATAGACATAGAAAAATATTTTCTGTATTATGCACTGCATTTAAAATTTTTTTTCAATGGTGTAGCAGGGAGGTATTTATGAAAATTGTTGTCTTATCAGATTTTGAAAGTAAAGATGCAGTGTGCTTAATTAATCATCCTTTTGATGTATATCAATACAGTCCTGCATGTCTCATCACTTCTAAAATCAATTAGCTTTTTACATCTTAGTATAATACGCAATGTTCTGATGGTTTCAGGCAAAAAAAATTGGCTGAAAATCGACGATGATGCATGAATTATTATATATGATAACATTTGTTAGATGTAATACTTTATGCTGTAGTTCAATCATCATGTCCTGAAAAAAGGGAGGAACTTTTATGGATAAAAAACAGTATGCATTTCGGTCTTTGCGTAATCAAGTTATGGAAATAATAAGTTTACATAAACTTGGATATAAAGAAGTGTTTAAATTTCCCAAACTGAGGATGTTGAAGAATGAACTGATAAATGAGTCGATCAAGAATCTTGAGGATTTAGATAGTCTTATAAAACGAGTGTTAAAAATTTATGGGCATAAGCACTTTAAGGAGAATATTGAAAATAACAAAGGAAAACAGTCTTTTAATTCTGAGTATACATTTTCTTGGAATGAAGCTAAATTGATTGCTGAGGTTTTTGCTGAATTTGTAACAGATGAAGAAGATTGTATTTGTCTGAAACCTTTGATGGAATTGTTTCTTAAAGAAAATGATACAACACATAGTCATAATGTAAAACGAGAGGTTAATGAAATTCTCGATAAAAAGGTAACGATTGAAAATACTCTCAACTACGAATTAATTTCACGAAAAGGAGAGTTGATTTTACAAGATGTTCAGGAAAATATTTATAAAGTAATACAGAACAATCGATTTGTTTTTTTGACTGGCGATTCAGGATGCGGAAAGAAAATTCATGGTGAATTTGTTGTGAATGAACTATCAAATGATATTTTTGATTATAAATTTTGTCTGGATTGTGAAAAAGATGAAATGTCCTATGTCAATTTACTTGAAACAATTTTATCTGTTTATTATTCAGATGATAGATATTCTAATCTAAAAAACAATATTCCAGAGTTGAAACGAAAAGTTCAGGAATGTCTTTCAAACAATATTAACTTTATTCTATATATTAATGGTTTCGACAATTTTTCTGAGGTTGATAAAAGAAATGTAATTGGATTTATTGAAAATAATGTTGCTAAGAAAAATATTGTTATAATAACAAGTAATATTCGTATGAATAACTATGAATATATAAGTAATTTATTTCAGGAAGTTGTAGTTAGAAAATACCGGCTAGAGGAGTGGAGAAGGCTTGCAGCAATATACAAACAGAGAAATGAGATGCTTCGCAATATTGCCGATTTTAGGTTTGCTAAACTTGTAGACCTTGCCTATGAAAATGGAAATAAAACACCAGGAAGAATGTTGCGTTATTTATTTTATTTTTGCGATCAAATAGTAAATGCAGATTTATATGATTATCATGTTGAATCTAGTAAAATTCTTTTTGGAGAATTATTTAAAGAATTAAGTGATATTAGTCTTTCTGCATTGGTCTCTCTTTCTTTTTTTCAAAAACCAGTTTCAATGGAACATTTGGTTTCTATTTCTGGACTTTCTGATTCGCAATTATCACAAAATCTTATATCATTAAAGAAGAAATTGCTTATTAAAGAAGAAAAGTCTGAAATAGATGCAAATGTAACACTTTACGCATTACCGAATAAACTGAAAGCTGCAATAGAAGAAGAGAAACAAAAACATAGGGAAAAATATGAACAGATAATTTTAGACTGGCTTTTGTGTTATTCAAATTTTACAAGTATGGATAAGCCTTCAGATGCTGATATAATAAGTGAGCTGAAGCTGGATTCTATAAATCTTGGATACATACTTGCATATTGCGAAGATAACGATAGGTGGGGAGATTTTGGAATGGTCTCACAATTGATTTGTTAATAATCAAATCGTCGCTATAAATGATTAACTACTCCATAAATCCAAGCTCCACTAACCACTCACGCAGTTCTTCATTCCAGTGGAATTCTTTCATAAACGCGTTGTCTTTCATTCCAAAGCCGTGGCCACCCCATTCGTAGCGGGCGAGGCGGCTTGGAATATTTGCTGCCTGCAATGCTTCATAAAGACGTAATGAGTTTTCCGGAATTACAACAGGGTCGTCATCACAGACAACCACATAGGTCGGAGGCATGTCGGCAGGAACGTTTAATTCCATTGAGAACTCATTTTTTCGTTCCTGGGTTTGATTTTTTTTGCCTTTTCCCAGCAGACTGTTGCGGCTCCATCGGTGGGCAATATCATCCTGCATTGAAACTACCGGGTAAACTGGAATTACAAAGTCTGGACGAAGCGACACGTTACACTCAATACCGAGCTTTGAAAGTTCATCATGTATCTGCCAGAATTCTCCAGCCATAGTTACAAGGTGTCCGCCTGCAGAAAATCCGATTACTCCAACTTTGTTCGGGTCAATATCCCATTCATCTGCATTTTCACGAACAAGCTGAATTGCTCTCTGCATATCCTGAAGCATGGCTGGGTGGTGGTAAAGGCTTTCTGCCGTACGGTATTTCAAAACAAAGGCAGTTACTCCATTTTCTGCAAACCAGGCAGCAGTTGTATTTCCTTCGCTTTTTAAGCCTAAATGATGATAGCTTCCGCCCGGACAAACGATTACTGCAGAGCGTGTATTCTGCACAGTTTCAGAAGGCTTATGCATAAACATTACAGAAGGCTGCTTTTCCATTCCTTTAATATTGCGCCATAGGTATATAGTTGCGTCTTGTGCTGTGACTGTTATAGAAAAAAACACAAGAACTGCAATAGTTGTAAAAATCTTCTTCATATCTTGAATATATCATTATTGAGGGGATTTTTCTATTGTGATAAAATCTGCTCATCATGAGCAACAACAAGATGAAAAATATAAAAGCAATTATTTTTGATATGGACGGGGTAATTCTCGATTCCGAATCAATTTCTGATATAACCTGGAGAAAGGCGGCTGAAGAAAAAGGTCTTTCTGTAAATGACGAAATCTTAAATGCCTGCCGCGGCTCAAATAAAAATGATACAATTCAAACCTTAAAAAAATATTATGGTTCTGATTTTGACAGCGAAGCATTTCTTGAACGCACCTCAGAACTCTTTCATGAGATAGAAGAAAAAGATGGCATTCCACTTTTGCCTTATGCAAAAGAAATCCTTGAATATCTTAAGCCTCGATATCGTCTGGCACTGGCATCTTCTACGCGGGGTCCAACTGTAGAACGCCAGTTAAGGGCGGCAGGCGTAATTGATTTCTTTGAGACCCGAACAACCGGCGAAATGGTAGAACACAGTAAACCAAATCCGGAAATCTATCTTATGGCCTGCAAGTCAATTGGAATGAATCCTGAAGATTGTGCTGCAGTTGAAGACAGTTTGAATGGAATCCGTAGTGCATATGCTGCAGGTCTTAAACCTGTTATGGTAATAGATAAAGTTCAACCCACCGAAGAAATCAGGAAAATGTGCTGTAACATTTTTGATTCGCTCGATGGGCTGAAAACTGTTTTATAATTATTCTTTTACGCTGATTTTTGTAACAGTAATTTCTACAGTATCGCCGGAGTCTCCTGCCCATTGATATCCATTTGTTGCAAAAACAATTGCGTTTGCTTGTGATTTTAAGGTTATTGAAGCTGTCTTTTTGCCAGACTTAGAAGAGCAGTCTTCGTAATTAGTTTTTTCACTATATGAAGGATCGTAGTTTTTCCATGAAGAAGAAGCATCTCCATAACGTACCATAAGTTTAGGATTTGGAGAATTGTCTGCCCATTTTTTTACTTCCCAGAAATATTCATAAGATACAATTGAGTTTTCTGGAGCAAAGGATTTGTCTTCGTATAAATACAGAACAAGACCTGCATCAGAACCTTGAGTTAGAACTGCGTTTACTTGAGAACCATCATCTGAAACAGTTCCTTCTACACTACCAGCACTTGTTGCAATAATGAATCCTGTTTTTGGACGGATTTCTGGATCAGGAAGTATTTGTGAAATTTCTGCATCAGGTCTGCTTTCTGAAGGTGGTTCATCATAAATACAGCCTGAGAACATAAAACAACATAATACCGTTAAAGATAATAATATAACCGAGTTTTTTTTCATTTTGTTTTCCTTCTTTTTGCTATATTAAATATCTTTTTTCAAAACACTTTCTTTCTTCAATACTAGAATACAAGTGTTTTAGTAGAATTGAATAGGGAATCTTTCTCATTAAACGTTTTAAAAAGAAAAAAAAACTGAATAAAAAAGAAAAGTTTCTTATAAAAAAATCATAAGAATTATCTCCTATTTTTTTATTTGAATTTTATGCAAAAATTAAGATAAACAAAAATATCTTTTCTTTCAAAAACCCAATCCTTTCTTCAGTGTGAGTCCATAAAATTTTATGGACGATAAATCTTTTTTAATAAGAATTTGGAGGTTTTTGATGAAAATGCATTTTTCAAAAAAAATAAAATCGGTACTGGCATTTCTGGTATTGCTAACCGGAACTTTCTTAATCTCGTGTCATATTCAATCAGATATTACATTGTGTACGGTAACATTTGATAGTGACGGAAGTTCAAAAGTTGCAACACAAATAATTCATTCAGGTAAAACTGTTTCCAGGGTAAGTAACCCGACAAAAGAAGGTTTTGGCTTTACGGGCTGGACTCTCAATGGAAAAGACTTTGATTTTTCTACAAAAGTTTATGAAGATATTACCTTAAAGGCGAAATGGGGTAAGTTTATTACCATTACATTTGATACAGATGGAGGTTCAGAAGTTCCTTTTCAAAAAATTTATGAGGGAACAAAGGTTTCTGCAGTAAAAAGTCCTAAAAAAGAAGGCTATGGATTTGACGGATGGTTTATTGGAGAAACAGAAGACCTATTTAATTTTGAAACAGAAATCTATGAGGAAATAAAATTGAAAGCTCATTGGCGTATACTTCAAACAGTAGAACTTAATACTCTTGGTGGACAAAAACTTGCTGATTTGAAAATTAAAAAAGGAGATACTGCAAATCCGCCAGAACCGAAAAAGGCAGGCAGAAAGTTCAAAGGCTGGTATACAGATGCTGAATACACCACACAGTTCAATCCTTCTGCAGAAATTACAGAAGACATGACTTTGTTTGCAAAGTGGGAAATTAATTCCTATCCAGATCCATATAAATTTAACGATGGTTCAATCGTTCAGACAAAAGATCAGTGGACAGAACGTGCCGAAGAACTTTATAGGGATTATCAGACAGAAATGTATGGAATGTGGCGTAGTGGTGAAGATGTCGAATATACAATTGAAGATACAGACAATGCAAATGAAAAATTCCTTAACATCAAAGTGACTTCAAATGGTAAATCCGTTGATCTTCCACATGCAAAGGTAAGACTGCCTGATTCTGAAACTCTTTCACTTCCAGACGATAAGGGCTGGCCTTTTGTATTGGGTGTTTCAAGTGGGGTTTCAGAAGACGTTGCTCTGGAAAATGGATATGCATTTATTTATTTTGCAGGCCAACCAGTTACTTATAATGGAATGACCTTTGAATGGGGAGGAATTACAGATATTGCTGCAGATGATATAAAGCATACCGGAAAGTTCTATGAGCTTTACCCATATAATGCAGATTCTGAAAGCCAGACTGGAGAGCTTATGGCCTGGAGCTGGGGACTTTCTAAGATTATTGATGCACTTTATAATGGGGCAGCAGAAGAACTTGGAATTAATAAAGAAAACTCTATAGTAACCGGAGTTTCCCGCTATGGAAAAGCTGCTGCTGTCTGTGGAACTTATGAACGCCGCATAAAAATGGTTGCTCCTGGATGTTCCGGAGCTGGCGGAATGGCTTCTTACAGATATTTTTCAGAAGATATGACATACGATCTTTCTTCTGTAGGTGCAGATTCTACTTATGTATGGACAGCAAATGAACCGTTAGGAAGTCTCACTTCAGATTCTGAGGGAGGCTGGTTTAACGATAAATTCCGATCTTTCAAGAGTCCGGAAGAATTTGACCTTGACCAGTATATGCTGGCTGCAATAAATGCAGATCCTGACCGATATTTTGTAATTTTAGGAGCAGCTAGTCAGACAGATGACTGGGTAAATGCACCATCTATGTATCTTACATTCCGCGCAGCAGAATCTATTTATGATTGGCTGGGATTAGGGGATCATATATACTGCTACTTTCATAATAATGGACACGCTGTTACCGAAGACGATATGAAACTGCTTCTGGATTTATTTAATGATAAAGTATACGGTAAGAAGACAGCTATTGCAGGTTATTCTGATTATACAAAAGCATTAAAAACTACAGTGTTTGAAGAAGCTGCTAACTATGACCCGTTATTTGATTCGATAGATGAGCAGTGGGAATATCCTGAATCGAAAGAGCGTAATCATGATGCAAAAGTTGAAGCTATTAGAACTGGCACTGCAGATCTATATAAGTAAAAAGATTTCAAGGTTATAAAACAACCATAAAAAAGGCTGCAAACTTAAATGTTCGCAGCCTTTTTTTTATGCGTTTATTTTTTTTATTCTAAAGCCTTTGCTACCATAAAAAATTCTGGTTTCTTTGAACAGTCGTAGTTGTACATTCCGCAATATGGTCCATTCATTTTATAACTGTAATCATCCTTTGTAAGAGATGGATTATCGCAGATTCCCCAGATTGCTACGCAGGTGAGAGTTTTGTATTCATCAGCTACTGAAGCTAACATTTGGAAAAACTTTTCATAGTAGCTGGCATGCTGAACACCTTTTGTCTTGTCGTAGTTGCGGAGGGCGAGTTCGGTAACGTGAACTTCGAGTCCCAGATTGCTGTAAAATACAATTGCATTTTTAAAGAGGTTGATGTCATTTGCACTCATACAGCCGGATTGCTGTCCATAACCACCGACATAGCCTTGCATTCCAACTCCGTCACAGAGTTTTTCATTTTTGTTGATGCTTTCAATAAGTTTACCGATTGCTTCTCGTTTTGGAGAATAGAAGGTGCTGTAATCATTGTAAAATAGCTTAATATTTGCGTTAAGTTTTTTTACAGTTTCGCGTGCATATTTGAAAGAAAGTTCAACATAATCTGGTCCGATTACATCATAGAAATAGTTTGTAGTACCACCGCGAATTGTGCGGACATGGCGTTCATCACCTTCCTTAAACTCATTTGCGCCATCTCCAACAGCTTCATTTACTACATCCCAGCAGTATACTACACCAGGATATTTTGTTTCAAAGTGTGTAATTACATCTTCAATATAATGCTGAAGGCGTTTTTTCATAACGTCAGAAGAAACAAGTTCTGTGTCATATCTATAGTTTTCTCTGAAGAACCAGTCTGGCATGTAAGCATCCCATACAAGAACGTGACCGCGGATTCCAATTCCGTTAGCCTTGGCAAACTCTGCAATGCTGTCTGCTCTATAGTAGTTCATTACAGGCATGCCAGTTTCGCTTTTCTGACTTAATGACATAGAAAGCAGTGAATATGCCTTAAATTCGTTTGCAGCAGTGATGCTGTTGAAATCAGCTTTTACCATGTCGGTATAAACTTTTCTGTCAAGATTCTGAGGATTGATTACTGTGCCAAGCTTAAATCCGTGTCGGGCAGCTGATTCACAAAGAGGTTCTTTCTGTTCAAAACCTTCGATTTCGGCAGCCTGAGCTTTAGCTTCCTCTTTTGCTTTTTCTGCAGATTTCATAAATTTTGCAGCCATTCCGTTTGATTCTGTTGCAGCAGGTTTCATCACAGTTTCTTCCTGATTTTTTGTTTCAGTCTGTGCGGCTGTGGAGTTCTTAGATTTTCCTGTGCATGAGAAAAGTGTAAAAGCTATAATTGCAATTACGGTTAAGGTTAATAGTTTTTTCATTTTAGTTCCTCTAGGAACTAGTGTACTAGAATTTTTCCGTTCGAGATATCAAGGAGTTTACTTATAAAGACCTGATACTCACTTTCATGAATTTCGCCTGTGATAGAGATTTCAGTACCAAAATCTTCTGAAAGATTTGAAATGTGGAAGAGTTCCATATTGTTTTTGATGAGTTTATAGAGTGAATAGTCTGTTGTAAAAGTGAAGGATTTTTTTGCAACAAGTTCTTCAAAAAGTTCGGCCTCGTCTGCCGCTGCAAGAACTCCTTTAGCACCGTTACCGTAAGCTTTTACAAGCCCGCCCGTACCTAACAGTGTTCCACCGAACCAGCGGGTGATTGTGAGAACGGTATTAGTACAGCTGCGTCCACGAAGAACATCCAGGGCAGGGCGGCCGGCAGTTCCACTTGGTTCACCGTCGTCGCTCATTCCCATTACTTCGGCACCAGGGCCGATTACAAAGGCGTGCACTACGTGGGTTGCGTCGGCATATTTTGCTTTCTGTGATTTTACAAGTTCACGGGCTGCGGCTTGTGTGTCGCAGGGAAAGAGCTCGGAGAGGAAGCGTGAGCCTTTGATTGTTTCTTCGTAGTTGATGTATGATTTTAATATTTCCATTTTTTTATATTAATTGTCATGCTGAACTTGTTTCAGCATCTATTAGAAATGGATCCCGAAACAAATTCGGGATGACGGTGATTAGAGCAGGCGTTGCGGGCGGCGTTTGAGCCCGCAGGAAGGGTAGGACGCAACGAAGTGCGGCCGTAGGGAGGGGCTCCTCCCTCATTCCTATCACCTAGAACCTAAAACCTAGCACCTGACTACTACTCAACAACTATATCCTGCACTTCCTTATTTGAAACGCGGATACCCTTTGCCTTAAGGCTCTTCTCCTCAAACTTGTCGGCCTTGAACTTTTCGGTGAGCACTTTGAGGCGAGGTTTCTTTACATAATTAAGCTGGAAAGTAAAGGATTTGCGGGTATCGACGTGGAGAACTTCGCAGCCTTCCGGTGCAAAGAAGTAATCGCGATTCATAATAAAGCCCTGAATCTTACAGCGCTTGATGTGAACAAACTGAGTTGCAGGGTCGCGGTAGAGAATCGTAAAGAGAACTTTGGAAAGGCTTTCCTTGTCTGCAAATCCGCAGTAACGCATTTCTGGTCCAACAAAAAGTTTTTTTGGAGTTTCAGAAACAGAATAAATTCCGCTCTTTCGAACATAAAGAATCTTGTCGTAAGGAGTAACCTTGAAGAGTTCATTGCCACCAGAAACTTCGGTTCCGAGATTTCCATTTTTCTCGTCGTAGCGCAGGGCAAGGTCACGTTTTGTAACGGCCTTTACGTCTACGGCATTGATGTTTGTAATTTCAGTGTGGCGTACAAGAGCATCCTCTCCAAGTACTGCCAGCTTCTTTTCAATTCCGTCCAGCCAGCTGATTGCGTAATCAACCAAGTGCTTGAGCAGCTTATTGATTTCTTTAATGCGGGCGTTGATTGCTTCAACCTCGGCACGGTTTTTACTCATATCATAAAGGGAGATTCGGCGGATTGGGATTTTGAGCAGGTGGTCAACATCCTCGTCGGTAATCGGGCGAATCAGTTCTTTTGCGAAAGGCTTAAAGCCGTCTTTTACCGCTTTGATTACACCTTCTTCAGTTTTTTGTTGTTCGATTTTTTTATAGATTCGCTCTTCTACGAAAATACGTTCGAGGGTTCGCAGGTGCAGCTTTTCTGTAAGGTCTTCTTTTTCAAGCAGAAGCTCAGCCTTTAAGATTCCGACCAGCTGCTTTGAGTGATGTTCAATTACCTGAGTACAGGTCATCTGCACCGGCATGTTGTCTTTAATTACAAGCAGGTTACAGTAGATTGTCTGCTCGCAGTCGGTAAAGGCGTAAAGGGAATCTACAACATCTTTTGTGTAAACGCCGCGCTGCAGACGGATTTCAATATTTACTTTGTCGGCGGTATAGTCTTGAATTGAGGTTGCCTTGATTTTTCCGTTTTTTACTGCCTTTTCAATTGAGTTGCAAAGGCTTTCTGTAGTCGAACCGTAAGGAAGTTCTGTGATGACGATTTTTTTATCATCGCTGGTGTCCATCTTGGCACGGGTGATGATTTTTCCAAGTCCGTCCTGATATTCTGAAACATCGATTAGACCGCCGGTAGGGAAGTCCGGGAAGAGCTGGAACTTTTCGCCGCGCAGGCATTTTCGTTCTGCGTCTATTACCTCGTGAATATTGTGGCTGAGGATGTTTGTACTCATACCAACCGCAATACCTTCGGCTCCCATTATAAGAACGAGTGGCAGCTTTGCCTGGAAGGCGGTCGGCTCAACATCACGGCCGTCGTAAGTATCAACATACTGGGTAATGCGCGGATTTGTATTTAAGATGTCTTTTGTGATTGGGCGAAGGCGGCACTCAATGTATCGGGGAGCAGAAGCACCGTCGCCCGTGTACATGTTACCAAAGTTTCCCTGCTTATCAATAAAGATTTCTTTGTTTGCAAGATTTACCAGGGCAGTGTAAATGGAAGCATCGCCGTGCGGGTGATAAGCCATAACCTTACCGCACACATTGGCAACCTTCACAAAGCGCCCGTCGTCAGTTTTAATGAGAGTGTGAATGATTCGTCTCTGAACAGGTTTTAGTCCGTCTGTAATTTCAGGAATAGCGCGGTCGCGGATAACGTAACTCGCATACTGAATAAAGTTCTGGTCAAAGAGATTTTTTACATAAGCCATTATTTTCCCCTGAAGGACAGTAGTCCTCACCCGTTAAAAATTATAAATGAAAAAATTGTTATTATCAAGTTTCCGACAGATAACTGTCAGGTTAAGGAATGTATTTTTCAGACAGGAATAATCAGTTTCGGCTGGCTGCTTTTTCAAGAAGTTCTATAAGTTCGCTGTAGTTTTTGCGGACAGTTTTTCTATGTGCGTCTTGAATAAACTCCAGTTCATTGCGGAATAGTCTATCCTTTGCAGAAACCGGCATGTACTGAATGCTGGTGCGGGTGTAGTAGTGCTCGATACAGCCCTTTGGAAGAACGTAAATGCGGGCCGCTTCCATAGCCGCAAGAATAAAGGCCGCAAGATTTTTTATGAGAGGAATTGAGTCAGCAACGTCGCGCGGCAGACAGTCCTCTATTTCCTCGCTCACATTATTTATTCCCTGCAGCAATACAGTTTTGTAAGTATCAACACTTTCTGCATTTTCATGTTTTTCGCGGAGGAGACTTAACTTTTCCATAAGTGGTTGAAGTTTCTGCGGAACCTGGTTTTCCTCAAAATATTTATGAAGTTCCTGCGAGATTTTTATAAGATATCTTTCAAGTCTGAAAATCAATTTGCTCAGTGTAATTTTCTGAGCCATTTCTTTTGGTGAAAAAATTGTTGAATAAAAATCTTCCTGTCGTTCTCTTTGTTTTTCAAGCCAGCCAATTACACGTTCATCTTCATTTGCAACATCCCTTAACTTGCCACTAAAGAGAGAATCAAGGTCTGTGATTATACGGCCGTTAGTTCCCAATAACGAACATACTTTGCAGAAAACACCAAGCTCATCTTTTCCGCCAACGTCAATAATGCCGGTTCCCGCCGCGCTATACTCATCTTCTATAAAAGTTAAAAGATAAGTGAACATCTGCTGGTCGGTATATCCTTCCACAAAAATCTGGTTGTCCGAAAAAAAGAACTGTTTGTGGTAAGTGTTGAAGCGGGGCAAAAAGCGGCGGAAGAGAGCATCATCTTCATCAGATAATTCTTCAATACTCGTAGGTGCCTTATTTACATGACAAACAATAACGCCAGTTAATTCTTCCGGTGTTCTTAAATCAATATAAAATGGAGAATGTGAAATCAAAAAGAACATTCGACGGCTTGAATGCGAAACTTCCTTTCGAATCTCGTTCATAAAAAAAGTCTGGAACTGAGGGTGAAGATGCAATTCCGGTTCATCAATAAAAAGACAGTCATCTGCTGTAGAATCATAAAGGTTTACCAGAAGCGAAATGATTTCCCGAAGTCCGTGACATTCAGCTTCTTCGAGCATATATTCGACATTCCAGGCCTTGTTTTCAACAATCGGAATCAGAGTACCGTCAATATCTTCTATAAATGAAATGGATTTTCCAAACATACTTGAAAGAACTTTTTCGATTTTCAAACGGATTTTTTCATTGTTCTTCAGAATCCGAATCTGGTCAGCATAATTTCTATCTGCCGTCAGAAAACGAACCGTATAGCCCGCGTTTTCAAACTGTTCAGAAATCTTCTGAGCAAGTAAAGTTTTACCGCTGCCGTTAGGTCCAACTATCAGGTTAATTTGTGACCAGTTAGATTTCTTAAAAACAGTCTTACCCCAGAGAAACGGAATTTTTACGCGAGTTTCAAGTTCAATCATAAGAATATTATAACACAGGTTTGATTTTATGATATAATAAAATCAATGAAGACAATAATTATCACCCCTCCAGTAGTTCAATTTAATTCTCCATATCCTTCAGGGGCATACCTAAAAGCTTTTTTTTCACATCCAGAAGGTGGCGCACAGAGTAGTGGTGATGTTGTCTGGCACGATTTGAATATTCGGCTCTTTTATGAAGTTTTCAGCCATACAGGACTAACCAGACTTTTTGAACTTTCAGAAGCCCGAGCTCTCCATCTTGCAGATGAGGCTGAACGAAAAGGTGATGACAATACAGCGTTTAATCTTCGCCGTTATATATCGCAAAAACAAAACTGGATTATCTGGATTGATTTTATAACTGCCGTTTTGAGCGGAAAGGGAGCGCGAGAAAAAGAACCTCAGTTTTTGTATTCACCTTTTGCACCGCGTGGCAGTCGTATGGAAAACTACCTTTCGGAAGTTTCAGAGAGTGGCCGAGAGCCTACAGTTGATGATGTAAAGTTCTTGTGCAGTTTTGCACTCGCGGATTTGTCTGACTATATCACCGTTGCCTTCGATCCACAGTTTTCTCTTGTGCGTTATGCAGAGTCCCTTGCTGTAGATACACGGAGTTTTTCTGATTTTGAAAAACAGATTGATTCTCCAGTGATGGAACATTTTTATAAACCGGTTTTGGAAAAGTGTTTTATAGACTTTTCCGCCGAATTAATTTGTATTTCAATTCCATTTGCGGGAACTTTTTTGCCGGCCCTTTATACAGCGCGCTGGTTTAAGCAGAAATTTGGAGAAAAAGTTTTTATCTGCATAGGTGGTGGTTTTGTAAACACAGAACTTCGTGAAGCTCGCGATCCGGCACTTGCAAAATATATAGATGCAATTTCCTATGACCGCGGTTACGGTTCATATCGGGCACTCTTGAATACCAGTCATGCTGAACTTGATTCAGCACCTCAATTATATAAACTTCGTCTCTTTACAAAGCAATCTGATGGCACTGTAAAAATAAACGAACCTCTCTGGCAAGACCCGGCATCAGAAAAATATGAAAATCAGATAACTGCAAAAATTATTCCAGACTATTCAGATATAGATTTTTCAATTTATCCTCGTATGTGCGATGATACAAATGCAATGCATCGAATCTGGACAGACGGCACCTGGATAAAAGCCTATCTTGCGCACGGTTGCTACTGGCACCGCTGCGCCTTTTGTGATACTTCGCTTGATTATGTGTGTGGCTACAAACCAACAGATATCGAACCACTTTTTAACGGGCTCTTAAAAACTGCCCGAGAAAAAGGTGTGTATGGAATCCACTTTGTAGATGAGGCGCTTCCACCAGTTGCGTTAAAAAAGTTTGCTTTGCTCAATGCCCGTGCGGGGAATCCTCTTTATTTCTGGGGAAATGTACGCTTTGAAAAGACCTTTACAAAAGACCTCGCAGCCTTCTTAAGCTACTGCGGACTTGGTGGAGTTTCTGCTGGAATTGAGTCTGCTACAGGAACCGGGCTTGAAGCCATCAACAAAGGTACAGACATCGCCTCAATTACCCATGCCTGCTGCGCATTCAAAGAAGCTGGTATTCTCGTGCATTCCTATATGATTTACGGCTTCTGGAATGATACTCCGCAATCAATCATTGACTCAATGGAAACACTCCGTCAATTCTTCGCCGCAGGTTTGCTCGACAGTGCTTTCTGGCATAAGTTTGTTTTAACTCGAAATTCAACAGTTTATAACCAATGGCAAAAGGATGGCACTCTGGATCTGGTTTCCAGCGAAGAATCAAGTTCTGCATTTGCCCGTAATAATCTGCATTTTAAAGGTGAAGAAAAATTTAATAAATTCGGCACACCACTGGAATTAGCCCTCAATTCCTGGATGCATGGAGAGCGCCTTGATCAGCATGTTCAAAAATGGTTTAACTTTCAGGTTCCAAAACCCTTGGTTTCAAGAGACTTTATTAATAACCTGATAGAAGAATATGAGCAGAAGAATAATGCCCGTGCCTCAAAATTAAATGAAACAACAGTAAAGAATCTCTGGTGGCTTGGAGGAAGACCTGTCCTCTGTGGAAATGAGTACCGCTGGCTTTATTTACTGGAAGAGCAGAGTTGTTCTGTTGATATTATTAATAAAATAAATCTCAATTTATTACTTGCTCTTCGTCCTGAAGTTTCTGAGTTTGAGCGAACTGCTGCGCTTGAACAGATTTCAAAAAATCCTGCAAGCATCTCGAAACTAAAAAAAATACTAGGCCGAGGCCTAGTACTGTTAGATTTTTAGTTGATTTCCACTGTATCTATGTGAGCTCCAAGCTTTTTCAGCTGGCCGACTAAATCTTCGTATCCTCTTTCAATCTGGTAAACATTGCTGATTCGGCTTGTTCCGTGAGCGCACATTGCTGCAATTACCATTGCCATACCGGCACGAATATCAGGAGAAACCAGATGGTCACCATGAAGCATGCTAGGTCCGCAAACAACTGCGCGGTGTGGATCACACAATGTAATTTTAGCTCCCATAGAAATCAATTTATCAACAAAGAACATTCGGCTTTCGAACATCTTTTCAAAAATCAAAACTGTTCCGTCAACCTGAGTTGCAGTTACTGTCATAATAGAAGTAAGGTCTGCAGGGAATCCGGGCCAAGGCATGTCATCTATTTTTGGAATAGCGTTTCCCAAGTCGTCGTTTACTTTAAGATTTTGAGTGTTAGGTACGGTTAACTCATCGCCGTTTATGCTCCAGCTGATTCCAAGTTTTGCAAAACTGTATTTCAGAGGTCTCATTTCTTCGGCGCGGACACCTTTAATTGTGATACGGCCTTTTGTAGCAGCGGCCATTCCTATGTAAGAACCGATTTCAATATAATCAGGTCCAATTGTAAATTCACAGCCATGAAGTTTTTGAACTCCTGTAATGTGAAGAATGTTACTTCCAATTCCGCTGATATTTGCGCCCATTGCAACAAGCATCTTACAAATGTCCTGAACATGAGGTTCGCTTGCACAGTTCTGGAGAATTGTTTCACCTTCAGAAAGGGCAGCAGCCATAACTGCATTCTCTGTTGCAGTAACCGATGCTTCATCAAGGAAGATGTCAGCTCCGACTAACTTTGTTGCAGAAAATTCAAAACGCCCGTTTACATGGATATTTGCACCAAGAGCTTTTAATGCCAGAAAGTGAGTATCAACGCGGCGGCGACCAATAACGTCACCACCCGGAGGAGTCATCTGACATTTTCCCTTGCTTGCAAGAAGAGGTCCTGCAAATACAATAGAACCGCGCACCTTTTTTGTAAGGTCGCTTGGAAGCTCTGTTGTTTTTATATTATCGCACTGGATTTTCCAGTTATGTTTACTGAGTTTCTCAACTTTTGCACCAAGAGATTTTAAGATTTCAAACATTACGTTTGTGTCCTGAATCTCCGGAATGTTATGAAGAATAACCGGCTCATCGGTCATAAGTGTTGCCGCAATACAAGGCAATGCTGCGTTCTTATTTCCGCTGGCTGTAACTGTCCCCTGAATAGGATATCCACCCTCAATTACATATTCGTGCATTATTCCACCTTTTGTGTTAATAAGTTAATTAATACATCGGCGCATTTTGCACACTGGTTTAGAGAAAGCCACTCACTTCGTGAATGAAATTCATGAGCCCCGGTAAAGATGTTTGGAGTAGGAATTCCAAGTTCCGTAAGCCGCGAACCGTCAGTTCCACCGCGGATTGGCTGTTTACGAACTTTTACGCCTGCCGCTTCATAGGCCTTTTCCAGTTTCTGCATAATTTCAGGGTGCTGGTCCATTTTTTCTTTCATATTAAGATACTGCTGCTTAAATTCAAGTTCATAACTACCGCCAAATTGAGCAATTACTTTTTCAGCAGTTGATTTGATGATTTCTTTTTCTTTTTCGATTTCTTCTATATTAAAAGAACGAAGAAGCATTTCTACAGAAGAACTTTCGATGGTGCCTGTGATTTCCATTGGGGCAATAAAGCCCTGGTAATTTTCAGTTGTCTCTGGAGCCATATCATGCGGGAGGGAAGCTGCGAAATTACTTGCAAGAGTTACGGCATTTACCATTCCACCAGATTTTGCTGAACCGGTATGACACGCCTTTCCTGTAAATTTTACAGTGCAAGCCCAGGCGTTAAAGCATTCACATTCCAATTCGCCTTCGTCACCACCATCAGCAGTAACCGCAAAATCAGCTTTTAAGATATTCATAGGAACCTTATCCATCCCGTGTCCGGTTTCTTCATCCGGGGAGAACATTACTTCAATTGGTCCATGCTTTAAGCCTTCCTCTTCATAATGTCTCATCAGATAATCTACAGCTGCCATAATTGCAGAAACTCCAGCCTTATCATCTGCTCCAAGAAGGGTAGTGCCGTCTGAACGAACAATAGTATCTTCTTCGCCGGTTGGAGATTCAGCAGCGGAAAGCATAGAAATAACCGGCTTCACATTTTCGCCGGTAACTTCATCTACTGTATCCATATGAGCCATTAAAAGGATGGTTGGATATTTTTTACGTTCTTCAGGATCTACTATGTTAGAATCAATTTTTGCAACTACATAACACCAGTCTGTAAGATAAACATTACGGGTTCCCATATTGCGTAATTCTTTTACAAGCACTTTAGCAATCTCCCATTGTCTATCAGTAGAAGGAAAGACTCCATTATCTGCAGCTTTACCATCACTCTCAGACCAGATTTTTACATATCTAGTGAATCTATCCAAAAGATGATTCATTTCTTCTTTGTTATTGTAAATGTAATTCATAATATCAGTATAACAAAAAAGATTATTTTTTTCAAAAAAAAGTGAAAAAAAGTTTAAAAATAAAGGGATGAGCTATTGACACTTTTGAGAGAGAAGTATATATTCTTATTCACCGTCGCAACACTGAGTTGCGACACACGAACTA
>OCVV011300250.1_pt1 | contig 32921 bp, 19 predicted proteins | sample 1539721 | NCBI WGS metagenome assembly OCVV01 (sample SAMN02144230, study PRJEB22623) | gut metagenome | biome: sheep rumen | host: Ovis aries | place: New Zealand | reverse complement strand
GAGCGGCATGCGCCGCCGCCGGCGGCGGGGAAGATGGGTGGCTTGATTCGTCATAACAACTCCTGTTCTGCCTGGATTCCGAGCAGGCCGGGCAGACGGGCATAGTCCCCGTCCAGCAGCTCGTATTTCGCTTTCCATGCGGGATCGTAGGGGCCGGAGGTCTCCGTCTGCAGATAGAGGGCGTCCATCCCGACGGTACGGGCCACGGCCACGTCGGCCTGCTGATCGTTGCCGATCATCAGGCTCACGCCGACCGCGAGACCATAGCGCGTGAGCAGTGCCTCCATGATCTTTTGACTCGGCTTTTTCACATGGGCGTCGGAGGAGATCAGGATCCCGTCAAAGGCGTCCTGCAGCGCCAGCGCCCGCAGCTCCGGCAGGGTGAAGCAGCTCTGGGCGTTCGACAGGAGATAGATCCCCGCGCCCTCGGCCCGGAGGGCCGCGAAGGCCGGCAGCACCCAGTCATAGCGCCGCAGATACTTAAGGGAGGTGAGGCGGAAGAAGACCGCCGTCTCCTCCACGCGAAGCCTCCCGGCCCGGACGCCCTTCTCCGCATACAGGGCGCGGAAGACCTTCCGCAGCTCGATCTCATACAGGGGGTCCCGGTGCTTTCGCTGCTCCGAGCCGCAGAGCCGCAGATAGGCCCGGCGCAGCTCCGGACCGGTATAGGGCGCGCCGTGCTCGGTATAGTAGAGCGCGGTCTTTCTCCAGAGCGCGCGGCTCTCCTCGTCGGTGCGGATATCCGTCAGCGTGCCGTAGAGGTCGAAGATGTAGTTTTTGTACGGGAGGCTCACAGCCGCACCAGCGCTTTCGGCACGGTGAAGAGGATGGGCTTTCCCTCACAGGCGAGGCAGCCGCCCTTCACGACGATCTCACCGCCGTCCAGCAGGTTTTCATACACGCCGTCCGGCGCCTCGACGGGCACCTCGGCGCTGCGGCAGCGCAGGGAGAAGACGCCGATCTTCCGGCTCTCGCCGTTTTCACGGCCCAGGACGGCGATGTGCTTTTCATCGTCGGCCTTCGCCCAGAAGGCGTCGTCCGCGCCGAGGACTGTGTGCTTCAAATCCGAAAGCTTCCGCAGCCAGGGGCTGATGTCCCGACCCGTGCGGGGGAAGACCTCCCGCTCGAAGAGGCTGGGCTGGTGGGTGCAGGAGAATTCCTGCCCGGCGTAGAGGAGCGTGGTGCCCTTGAGGAAGAAGAGCAGCGCCTCCCAGTTCTCCCGCGCCGCCGCGTCCTCCACCAGGGAGGCGAAGCGGGGCTGGTCGTGGTTTTCGAGAAAGCGCATCTTGTTATAGTTGACGGGGTAGACCGCCTCCTGGAAGTTGAGCTGATCCAGCCAGGCGGAGAGGGAAGCCTCGCCGCGCACATAGCGGTCGAAGGCCTCGCGCACGTCGTACTCGTACTCCAGGTCGAAGGCGTCGAAGGCCTCGCTGTCCCGGCAGGAGTAGTAGCCCACCCGGCGCACGTAATTGCCGAAGCTCTGGTGCACGCTCTCGGCCAGCCAGATGCAGCCGGGCCGCACCCGCTTGACCATGGCGCGGGCCATCTTCCAGAATTCGATGTTCACGAAGGAGGCCACGTCGCAGCGGAAGCCGTCCACGTATTTGGCCCAAAGGCAGAGCGATTCGATCTGGTAGTCCCAGAGGCCGGGGTTGGCGTAGTCCAGGTCGATCACGTCGGCCCAGTCGCCGATCTTGTTGCCGACCTTCCCGTCCGCGTCCCGCCAGAAAAACTCCGGGTGCTCCCGCAGCAGCACCGAATCCGGCGAGGTGTGGTTGTACACCACGTCGATCATCAGCTTCATACCGTGCGCGTGCACGGCCTCACTGAGGGCGATGAAGTCCTCCATCGTGCCGTAGGCCGGGTTGGTGCTGCGGTAGTCGCGGTTTGCGTAGGGGCAGCCCAGGCTGCCCTTCTTGCCCTTGACCCCGATGGGGTGGATGGGCATGAGCCAGACGATGTCGGTCCCCAGAGCCCTGATGCGGTCCAGATCCGGGATCAGGGCGCGGAAAGTGCCCTCCTCGGTGTGGGCGCGGAGATAGACGGAGTAGATCACCTGGTTCTGCAGGCGGATATCGGTATCGCGTGCCATTAAAGATCCTCCTTGTCGGTGTTCGTTTTCTCATGTCTGCCGCCGTTCAGCGGGCGGAGACGGAAGCGGTTGAGGTAGCGGGGCGCGGCGTCGCCGCGCTCCGGATGCGCGGCCCGCTCCTTTTCCTCCTCCAGACGCTGTTCCTCCAGCTCCTTCATATAGCCCGCGGTGATGATGCCGGAGGGCAGGGCCACGATGGCGATGCCGAAGAGGGAGGAGAAGATGGCGATGGTGCGGCCGATGGTGGTGACGGGCGTGATGTCGCCGAAGCCCACGGTGGTCAGCAGCACGGTGGACCAGTAGACGGCCTCGAAGAAGTTGTGGAAGGAGTCCGGCTCGGCGTTGAAGATGATGAGGGAGGAGATCAGGATATAGCCCACGGCCAGCGTGCCCACCGCCATCAGCGATTCTTTGGAGCGGCGCAGCACGTTGCCGATGATACGCAGGCTCCGGGAATAGCGCAGGGCCTTCAGCACGCGGAACACGCGCAGCGCCCGGAACATGCGCAGCACGCGCAGCACCTTGAAGCCGCTGTTCAGGACCGTGAGCGAGGGCAGGATCGACACCAGGTCCACGATGGCCATGAAGGAGAAGGGGTAGCGCACGAAGGACAGGGGAGAGGTGCTGTTATATTTATAGTCCGCTGTGCACCATCGCAGCAGATAGTCGGCGATGAAGATGACCACGCAGGCCTTGTCCAGGCCGTTTAAGAAGGGCGTGGTCTCCTTGAAGACCAGGGGGATCAGGCTCAGCAGGATGCAGAGGAGCATGCAGCTGTCGTACACGGCCGACAGCCGGTCGTCCTCCTTCGCGACCTCAATGATCTCAAAGATTCGTTTGCGGCTCATGGTGACACCTCCGAAAGGCGGGGAAACCGCTTGTTTTTTTGTTGTACAGACAGGTGAATTATAGTCTTTCTGCTCTTTTGCTGTCAAGAAGCGCGCTGCGGGGACGGAAAAAACAGCGAAAACAGAGCACCGGGGCGCGGCATATTTCTTGCAAACGCAAAGTATAAAAAATATTTGCAATATATACTTGACAAACGGAGAAATGTCAACTATACTTTGCATCGTAAGGAGGGAGCATCCTTGAGAAACCTGAAAATGAAATTTCGCAGAATCGAACTGAACATGAGCCAGACGGAGCTGGCCGAGAGGGCGGGCGTGACGCGCCAGACCATCGGCCTGATCGAGGCGGGGGACTTCAACCCCTCCATCAAGCTCTGCGTGGCCATCTGCAAGGCGCTGGGCGTGACGCTCAACGACATCTTCTGGGAGGAATAAGATATGTTCAACAGAAATCAACTGGATGAGATGCAGGAGCAGAAGCTGCTGCACATTGAGCGAAACGGCTGCTGGTTTGCGTTCTGGGGCCTGCTTCTGGCCCTGGTGGTGCAGGCCCTGCTGGGCATGGATATGAAGGCGCTGGCAGGCGAGTGGGTGCTGTTCATGGCGCTGGCCGTGTATCTGGGCATCGCCTGTGGCCGCGCCGGGATCTGGGATCGGCGGCTCAAAATGACCTGGCAGACCAATCTGGTCATCTCCCTGATCGGGGGGCTCTGCACAGGCCTCTTCATGCTGGCCTTCATCAGCCTGCGCTACGGCTTTTTCCCCGCTGCCGCGTACTTCGCGCTGTTTATCTTTCTGATCACGGTGGCGATCCTCTTCGTGTCGCTGCAGCTCTCAGCGGCCTCCGTGAAAAAGCGCCAGCAGCAGCTGGAGCAGGAGCCGGAGGAAGAGTAAAAACCGGGGCTGTGACTATCTCACAGCCCTGTTTTCAGCTTGGCATATAGTCATCAGCCCCGCCCTGCGCATGACCGCGCCGGAGGCGGGGTTTTTCCGTCGTGCCGGGCGGGCTCGATCCTCTTTGGGCCTCTGTGATCCGTGCCGACGCCTCCCTTTTTCGGGAGCATACCACAGAAAAACGGCGCGAACAGGACGGAAACGGTTGAAAAAGCCATGGCTTCTGTGCTAAGATAAATCCATACGGATTCGGAAACTATTCTGTAAGGAGGGTATCAACTTGAGCGAAGTTTACGCAAAAGAATTTGACGGCATCGTCGCCAAGGCGAAGGCGGTCAAAAAGCCCATGCGCGTCGCCCTGGCCGGGGCCGACGTGGAGAACATGCTGACGGGCCTTTTCGACGCGGAGGCCGACGGCTTTGTGGAGCCGATCCTGATCGGCAGCGAGAAGAAGATCGGCGCTCTGCTTGAAAAGCTGGGCCTGAAGGATCGTCACTATGAGCTGCAGCCCATCGACGAGGACGCGAACGCCGTCCAGTACGCCATCGAGATGATCAACGCGGGCAAGGCCGACTGCCTGATGCGCGGCAACACCCAGACCCGCGACTTTCTGATGCCCGTGCTGAACAAGGCAAACCACCTCATCAAGCCCGACGCGCTGGTGACCCATGTGGTCTTCCTGAAGGTGCCGGACTATGACCGGCTCCTCGCCATCTCGGACGTGACCCTGCTCATTAACCCCAGCGCCGACGGGCGCAAGGAGGTCGCGGTCAACATGGTCAAGGCTTTGCACGTCTTCGGCGTGGAGAAGCCGAACATCGCGCTTCTGAGCCTGGTGGAGAAGCCCAGCTTCCAGATGCGGGACACCGTGGAGGATCAGACCATGGTCCGCGAGCACCAGTATCGCCCCATTGCCGATTGCAATCTGGCCGGCCCCATAGCCTACGACCTGATCATGAGCAAGGAGGCCGCCCGCCTCAAGGGCTATGACTGCCCCTGGTGCGGGGAGTTCGACGGCATCGTGGTGCCGAACCTGATGAGCGGAAACCTGCTGGTGAAGGTGCTGCAGCGCAACGCCGGGGCCACCGGCTGCGGCATCCTGGTGGGGGCGAAGATCCCCATCGCCATCTGCTCCCGCAGCGACGAGAGCGAGCAGGCCTACCTGTCCCTGGCCGCCTGCGCCGCCATGTGGGACAGCGGCAAATATTTTTGACTTCAGCGGAGGCCCGCCTCGCCGGGCGCTCCTCTCATAATCTGCTGCGTTTTACCGCCGCCGCGGTTTTCACGGCGGCGGTTTTTCACTGCCCTTTTCGCTGCATCTTGCAGGGGCAGCGGGACTGTGATAGAATCGTTACGGTAAGTTAAGCTACGTTAGCTAACGTATGTTCGCTTTGCGCGGCAGAGCGGCGGACTCCCCTTCAGGGAATACAGGACAGACAGAGGAAGAGAGATATGACGATCAAGGATCTGAAGCCCGGCGAGAGCGCCCGGGTCCTCGCCGTGGGCGGCGAGGGGGCGCTGCGGCAGCATTTTCTGGATATGGGCGTGATCCCCGGCGCGGAGGTCACGGCGGTGAAGCTGGCCCCCATGGGGGACCCCATGGAGCTGCGCATCCACGGCTATGAGCTGACGCTGCGCCTTTCGGACGCCGAAAAGATCACCGTGGAGCCGCTGGCGGAGCCCAGCGAACAGGAGCCGGAGCCCCGCCGCCGGGAGAGCGTCCACCCCGGTCTCGGCGAGGAAGGCAAGTTCCACCCGAAGGGCACCGGGGAACCCCTGCCCGAGACGGAGACGCTGACCTTCGCCCTGGTGGGCAACCAGAACTGCGGCAAGACCACGCTCTTTAACCAGCTCACCGGCGCAAACCAGCATGTGGGCAATTTCCCCGGCGTCACCGTGGACCGGAAGGACGGCGTGATCCGCGGCCAGCCCAACACGCTCATCACGGACCTGCCGGGCATCTACTCCATGTCCCCCTACTCCGGCGAGGAGCTGGTAAGCCGGGACTTCGTGCTCCGGGAAAAGCCGAAGGCCATCATCAACATTGTGGACGCCAGCAACATCGAGCGCAATCTCTATCTCACGATGCAGCTGCTGGAGATGAACGTGCCCATGGTGGTGGCGCTCAACATGATGGACGAGGTCACCGGCAACGGCGGCTCCATCGACGTCAACGCCATGGAGGAGATGCTGGGCGTGCCGGTGGTGCCGATTTCGGCCGCCAAAAACCAGGGCGTGGACGAGCTGGTGCGCCATGCGGTGCACATCGCCCGCTATCAGGAAAAACCCCAGCGGCAGGACTTCTGCGGCAAGGAGGACCACGGCGGCGCGGTGCACCGCTGCCTGCACGCCGTCGGCCACCTGATCGAGGATCACGCCAGGGAGGCGGGGCTGCCCACCCGCTTTGCGGCGAGTAAGCTGGCCGAGGGCGACAATCGCATCCTGGAGCAGCTGGCCCTGGACCAGAACGAGAAGGAGCTGCTGGAGCACATCATGCTGCAGCTGGAGGCGGAGCGCGGTCTCGACCGCAGCGCCGCCATGGCCGAGATGCGCTTCGACTTCATCAACAAGGTCTGCAGCCGCTGCGTGGTCAAGCCCAGGGAGAGCCGGGAGCATCTGCGCTCCCGCCGCATCGACGAGGTGCTGACCGGCAAATATACCGCCCTGCCCGTGTTCATCGCGATCATGGGCCTGGTGTTTTACCTGACCTTCGGCGTGATCGGCGCCTGGCTGCAGGATCTGCTGGCCGCGGGCGTGGAAGCCCTGACGGCTGTCGTGGAGCAGGGGCTTATCGCTGCAAACGTCAACCCCGCCCTGCAGGGCCTGATCATCGAGGGCATTTTCGAGGGCGTCGGCAGCGTGCTGAGCTTCCTGCCCATCATTGTGACCATGTTCTTCTTCCTCTCCCTGCTGGAGGACAGCGGCTATATCGCCCGCGTGGCCTTTTTCATGGACAAGCTCCTGCGGCGCATCGGCCTGTCCGGCCGCAGCATCGTGCCGATGCTGATCGGCTTCGGCTGCACGGTGCCCGCCGTGATGTCCACCCGCACGCTCCCCTCGGAGCGGGACCGGAAGATGACCATCCTGCTCACGCCCTTCATGAGCTGCTCGGCGAAGCTGCCGATCTACGCCTTCTTCACGGCGGCCTTCTTTCCGAAGACCGGCTGGCTCGTTATGACGGGGCTGTATGTGCTCGGCATCGTATTCGGCATCCTGGCGGCGCTGCTCTTTAAAAACACGCTCTTCAAGGGCGAGGCCGTCCCCTTCGTGATGGAGCTGCCCAACTACCGTCTGCCCAGCCCCCGCAGCGTGATGCAGCTGCTGTGGGACAAGGCGAAGGACTTCCTGCAGCGCGCCTTCTCCGTCATCCTGATCGCCACCATCGTGGTCTGGGTGCTGCAGAGCTTCGATCTGCGCTTCAATCTGGTGCAGGACTCCCACGACAGCATCCTGGCCCTGCTGGCCGGGCTCATCGCGCCCGTTCTCAGGCCGGTCGGCCTGGGGGACTGGCGGATCGCCACTTCGCTGATCACCGGCTTCATGGCCAAGGAGAGCGTGGTGAGCACCATGGGCATCCTCTTCCCCGGCGGTGTGGCCGGAGCCCTGACGCCGCTGACGGCATCCTCTCTGCTGGTGTTCAGCCTGCTCTATACCCCCTGCGTGGCGGCCATCGCTGCCGTCCGGCGGGAGCTGGGGCGCGGCTGGGCCGTGGGCGTGGTGCTCTGGCAGTGCGCCATCGCCTGGGTCGGCGCCCTGCTCGTGCGGCTCGTCGGGCTGCTGCTGGGCCTGGGCTGAGAGTCTGGGCCGTGCGCAGGCTCCGAAGCCCGGCATTTCGTTCAATAATACGTGCAATAAACAGGCGGCCTCCGCCGGGAAAGGACGATCCTTCCTCCGGAGGCCGTCTGTTTTTTCCAACGTAAAAAGAGATCGGCGGAGGGCGGATCGGGAAGGAGAAAAGCCGGGCCGGAGAAGGTGGAAAAAGCAGGAAGAACACTGACAAATCTGCACGCAAAATATCCATTTTTTGTTGCATTGGAGGAATGCCTGTGGTAAACTGTAAAAAGTATGATAGGATAATAGGCGCTCGCATGCCCTTTTTCACGGCAGCGATACGATGCCCCCGGCATACTGCGGCGGAGTGTTTCCGCCTTTTAAGGAGAAACGATCGGCGCGGCCGATCAGCAAGTGGGAGGATAAAATGAAGACAAAACTCAGAAGGATTCTGTGCTTTGCGATGGTGCTCTGCTGCTTCTGCAGCCTGCTGGGCGCCGCTGCGTCTGCAGAGGATGAAATCGTGGGCGAACGCTGGAACATCATGCTCGTCATTGACGGCAGCGCCTCGCTGTTCTCCGACGGCGTCGGCGGCAGAGGCACCGACCCGGACGGCCTGCGCTTTGAAGCGATCAACAGCTTTATCGACACCCTGCATACCAGGGGCCATAACGTGGGCGCCATCGTCTACAACGCCAACCAGAATAAGGGCGACGCTTCCGAGGCGGCCATGATGTCCGGCATTCTGGTCAACACCGGCGTCAATCCCCTGAACACCACCAACGACCGCATGAATCTGAAAAGCAGCATCTCCGGTGCCAGAAAGATCATGAACAGCAACCCGCAGACGGACACCGGCACGGCGCTTCTGGTCGCCCAGCGCGAGCTGGAGAAGCTGGCCGGCAACGGCAACCGCAGCGCGGTCTTCCTCTTTACGGACGGCCTGATTTCCGTCAATGCCGTTTCCAAGAAGCAGGCGGAGCTCAACCTGCAGGAAGCGGAGGACAAGATGCGCGAACAGGGCATCCTGCTCTGCGGTGTCTACCTCAATTCCAACGGCAGGGATCCCTCCACGCAGATCCGCGATATCGTCTGCGCCGCCAACGACTTCAATCCCGATATGAACCTGGGCAACTACTATCTGGAGATCACCGACGCCAAGAGCTGCGCCGAGTCCACCGACCTCTTCATGCAGCTGCTGGGCTACAGCATCACCCCTCCGAAGCGCATCCCCAACGATTTCTGGTCTGAGTTCCGCGTGCCCGGCGTGGGCGTGGAAGAGGCCAACATCCGCCTGCGCACCGACAGCGGCAACAAGCTGCCCGACGGCATCCAGGTCACCTTTGTCACGCCTGACGGGGACGAAGTGCCCGCCGCCTCCGTGGCCAGCTATGTGGGACGCGGCGACACCTATCAGGTGTACAAGCTGGAGAATCCCGCGACCGGCACCTGGAAGGTGCACGTGAAGGTCCCCGAGGACAATGAGATCGCCATCTACTATACGCCCGTGTTCAGCTTCTATGTTGCCGCCGGCATGGAGACCAGCGTGGATCCGGCCAATATGATCGCCGGCTCCACCTTCGACGTCAAGGGCTTCCTGGTCAAGCAGGGCCAGGCACTGACCGACCCGGCCGCCTATCGCGAGTATACCTGCGAGCTCACCGTGCGCAACAGGTTCACCGGCGATGTGGAGACGTTTGAGATCCAGCCCAACAACAAGGGCGAATACATCCTGCCCTATACCATCGGCTACGGTGAGTATACGGCGAACGTCACCTTCTCCTGTGACGAACTGGTGGTTTCTTCTCCCGAACAGGAATGGAAGACCGAAAACCACGATCCGACGACCACGCCGATCAGCACGTCGATCTCCTACAATTTCCTCATGGGCAGCAACAGGGAACTGGACCTGAGCCCGAACTATGACGACCTGGAGGACGGCAAGAACCTGGCGCTGAACATTACCGGCGGCTCCTGCAAGCTCAACGGCACGGAACTCGTCGGCAGCACGCTGAAGCTCAACGCGGCCAGGTGCGGCGACGGCACGGTGGAAATCACCGTGACGGACAGCCAGGGCGCTTCCGCAGTGCTGACCGTCAGCGTGGCGACCACCAATACCTCCCTGCCGATCATCATCGGCATGGTCGTGGCGCTTCTGCTGATCGCCCTTCTGATCCTGAAGCTGATCCGCGACAAGAACAGCCATCCTCTGATCGGCGAGCTCACGATCGATCTGAGCTTCCCCGATGAAGACGGCGAGGACATGGAGCTCAGCGAGCTGCCGCTGGAGAACCCGGGCAGCAACGGCGTGAAACGGAAAACGACGGTGGACGAGCTGCTTCACCGGGCGCTCAATGAGAGCACCAGCTCTCTGTGCAACATGCTCAGCGGTGAAGAGGACAAGCTTCGCCAGCTGCGCGCCTTTGCCGACAGCAACAGCGCCTTCCTGCGCAAGATCGCTCTGAGTGTAAACTACAACAAGGCAAAGGACCGCTCCGAGTGCCTGGTCCTGGCCGACAAGACCAAGCAGAGCCTCTTCAACAACAGCAGCGCGCAGCTGCGTGACGGCAGTGCAGCTGTTGTGGTCAGATATGTTGTCGCCGACGATCCGGACGATCCGGATGATCTGGACGATGACGGCTTCCTCGGCGATTCGGAGGATGACGAACCGCTGGGCTACGACGCCGGAGAGCTCTGATACCGGATTTCGCTTCCCCGCAGGAGCGGGGGAGCGACAGGGCCTTCTCCCTCGGCCCGGACGAGAGGAATCTCTATGGCGGGCAAAAATTCGACTATGCGGCACGATCCCGGTGCTGGAGGCCTTGCTCCGGAAGCCGGAGAATGAGCAGCGCTGAAACCGAAACCGGGGCGTTCCGCCGGAATACAGAGAAACAGGCGTATTCGAAAAATGAAATATAAAATGATAAATGGAGGAAGAGCATATGGCTGAAAACAAAGACTACAAAAGCAAAGTCCAGCGGAAGCTGGAAACCCTGGACATGGAAAACGGTCTGGGCATTTTCTCCGAAGCCCAGTACAGTGTTGTCCCCGGCACCCGCATTCTGATCGTCAGCTACGGCGGCACCGGCGCCGACGCTTTGGAAGCGGTCAAGGAAAAGGTCGAGCGCTATATGTCCAAGGAGGATCTGGAGGACAAGATCGCCTTCCTTGCCATCGACACCGAGAACACGGCCAAGGACAAGGTGGTTGAGGTTCAGCGTGACGGCGTCAAGGTCGAGGAGACCCATGAGCGCTTTGCCCCCGAAGAGTTCTTCTGGATTGACAACGGTCCGGGCGTGAGAGCGCTTCTCAACAACGATCCCGGCATCATGTCCTGGGCCAACCCCCGTCTCGCGGACAGAGTCCGCGGCGACCAGAAGCTGATGGACGGCAACGGCGCTTCCGGTATCCGCCAGTCCGGCCGTGTGATGCTCTACCCCGGAGAGATCTATGACAATTTCCAGAAGACCTTCACGGCTGCCGTCAGAAAGCTGACCAACAACAACGCTGACAAGCTGAAGATTTTCGTTCTCACCGGCATCTCCGGCGGCACCGGCTCCGGCATCGTGATCGACGCCACCTACCTGATGCACTACTTCATCAATCAGATGTCCGGCGGCATCTCCGAGAAGACGGAGATCGCGGGCTTTATCCTCCTGCCCCCTACCGGCAAGAGCACCAACCCCACCGATATCGAGAAGGGCAACCGCAACGGTATTGCCGCGCTCAAGGAGATCGACCGCTTCATGACCGTCGGACAGCGCGGAGAAGCCTACGTCTCCAACCTGGGCGGCAAGAACATTGTCGTCAAGAAGAACATCTTCAAGACCTGCTATCTGCTGGACGGCAGCACGGACAGAGTCGCCTACGGCAATGCCAGAGAAAAGGCCAACACGGTCGTGTCCGACTGCATTCTGGATATGATCTCCGCCAGACCCGCCTCCAACGGCAAGGCTGACGGCAACACCCAGATGGTCGACGCCTTCCTGAGCGACGCCTCCACCTTCGCCCGCGCGATGATCCAGAGCGAGGACGAGAAGAACGCCCCGCGTGAGGCCAACTACGTCTACTGCGCCCTGGGCCACGGCAAGACCATGATCCCGCTGAACCTGATGAAGGCCTATGTGGCAAAGCGCTGCTTTGACCATATGTACAAGAGCTTCCTCAACTGCGGCAAGGTAACGCCAGACGATGTGAAGAAGTTTGTCGCCGGCATCAAGAACATCAACGGCAATGTGCTCAAAGAGATCGACAAGCGCCTGGAAGCCTTCTTCCGTGACGAGTCCAGAGGCCCCTTCTACGTCATCAATCTTCTTCGCGACAGCATGGATGAGATCCGCTCCGAGTACATCGCCCTGCAGAACAAGGCGCTCGTACTGGACAGAGCGTCCAAGCTGGAAAAGCTCAGACAGCTCAACCAGATCCTCACCAATCTGAACAACTCCACCTTTGACGTCTATGTGACCGTCATGGAGGAGATGCGGAAGTATCTGGACGCCGAGCACAAGATCATCTGCGACTCCGCCCTGCTTGAGCGCTACGGCGGCAGCACCTACACCTTCTGCCCCATCAGCTTCGGCGGCACCGACGAGAAGTCTGCCGTGGTGCAGAAGTATCTGGACAGCCTGGTGAGCAGAAAGCGCGTCGACGCGCTGGTCAGAGCGCTGATCAAGGAAATGGCCGACCACCGCAAGGAGTGGACGGATCTGGTTACCGGCAGCAAGGCCGGCCAGGTGGAGAACTTCGACGCTGCTAAGCGCATCCGCGTGTTCTGGCAGACAAATATCGACAAGATCGTCAGCGCCACCGTGGAGGATTATCTGCTGAAGCTCTACTCCGGCGATCCCAATGCCAGCTGGCCCCAGCAGGGTGAACCCGACGAGGCCACCGAGAAGGCCATGAAGGACGCCGCCCGCGCCGTCGTCACCGAAATGTGGGGCGATGCCGGCCTGGCCAAGCCGCTGGTCGACCTGCGGACGGATATCCTGACCATGGATAAGTTCAACGGCCACAACACGCTGCTGATCCCGAAGGCCGCGCCGCACCTGAAGCAGTATGTGCAGATGGCGCTCACCGCCATCCCCTCCGATAAGCTCACTGTCGCCGACAGCGAAGTGAATGACCGCATCTCCTGCTACTCCCAGTACACCGGCATTCCCGCCTACATGTTCGGCTGGGTCGAGAAGGCCGAGCCGCACTATGAGGAGAAGCTGATCAACAACGACATCGGCCTGCACATGTCCGAGACCCGCAGCGGCCAGCAGTGGTCGACGATCCCCAACCTGCTGGTGGAGAGCATCTGGTCGAAGAGCAATCCTCCCTACTTCTGCGAGCGCGAGCACAGGATCGGCCTGATGGCGAAGGACGTCTTTGCAAGAGCCTGCGCCTTCGGCCTCGGCGAGACCCATCCCGCTGATGAGACCGGCGTCGGTTCGGTCTACTACTACGACATGTTCAGCCTGGCTTCCCAGTATCTCCCTGCCAAACAGTACCTCAAGGACACGGACATCGAGGTGGAAGGCACCGCGGCGTATGAAAGAGCCCTCGCGGCGCTGGAAGCGGACGTGAAAGCCAAGGCTGAGGCCCTCTTCAATCTGGTGGACTGGGTGGAGCAGGATCCCGTGGAAAAGAAGGGCACCTATGCAGCTCTCACCGCACTGACCGATGAAAAGGGGAAAGCCCTTGTCCGTTTCGAAAAGCAGCCGCTGCAGTTCTCGGAGACGGTCATGTCCCCGCTGATCACCGCCGGCCGTCCCAAGCCGGAGGGCTGGGAGGAAGAGCTGGCCGCCAAGCTCCTGCGCACCCTGCCCGACTTCATGGACGATCTGCGCGGCACCGTGCTGGTGCTGGAGGCGCTGTTCCCGATGATCGAGAAGGCCCAGGCCAGCGAACGCCTGCTGCGCGAGTTCTCGCACTATATGGTGACCGGCCTCATCAAGAGCAACGACGACGGCGACGAGTGGTCCTACTGGGATTCCGAGGAAGAGGAAGAAGTCAAGCTGGCCGAACTGCTGGCGATCGACGATGTCCAGATGGGCGCGAAGGAATTCTACGTATATCAGGAATTCCAGCGCAGCGCCGACAAGGTGATCGCCGGTGTGCAGCCCCAGTACAAGGAGCTGATCTTCAACGAGGATACCGGCAAGCTGGATATGGGCAAGCTGAAGGATCTGAAGAAGCAGTCTCAGGATCTGGCTGCCGAGATCAAGGCTCTCCGTGAGGCCAAAAACGGCATCTCTTCCCTGGCCTTTGCCAAGATGGCCAAGGATCAGGGCCATGATGAAAAAGAAGTTGCGGAAATCAAGGAGTTTTACAAGAGCTATGAGCGTGAGCTCAACCTTGGCCGCATGAACGTTCTGGCATAAGATATCATACCCGGCCGGAGGCGCTGTCAGCGCCTCCGGCCGGAAAGAGAAAGAGAGGAACCTGCCCGGTGGGGATTGTTGATCAGATCAAACAGAGATATCGCGCGGAAGAATCGTTGGCCTATGCCGGCCAGCTGTATTCTTTTGCGCTTTTTTTTGCCGACTCCGCGGACGGAGCGATGGAAAACCGCATCCGGAACAATCTGCAGGAGCTTGCGCTCCGGGAAGATGAGCTTGATCCCGACCTGCGTATCGAGGTGGAGGGGGACGGCGGCACTTTCCGGATGCGGATCACCAACCGGCACGGGGAGGAGAGGCAGTACCGCTTTCCGGGCGGCGGCGAACCGGAGACAGCGCTGTGCTGGACGATTTTCGGCGCGGCTACGGGCGCGCCGTGGTTCGAGCAGCTGGAGGGTGCCCAAATCCATGCGGAGAGCTATCATTCCGACCAGCAGGTCCTTGCCTGTGCGCTGCTGGCCGCGGCCAACACGTGGCAGAAAGGCGTGCCGGCCCCGGGAAAGATCCTGAAAGAAGCTGTCGGCAAGGCTGTGAAGGATTTTGTGCGGCAGGGCCCCCGTCTGACGCTGCAGCCTGTGTCCCCGGAGGCCTGGGAGCCCGGAAACGGCCTGTTTCCGCGCACCCGGAGCATGCAGGAGGCGGAAGTCCTCTCCTATTTGTATGGCCCGGAGAAGTTTGAGACACAGATCGGGGCTTACTGCCAGTATATCCGCCTGACGCCCGACTATCGGGAGGCGCTGGACGCCGCAGCCGGCAGCGTCCGCAAGAATCTGTACCGGCAGCCGATCTCCGGCCTGCAGAATGCGCTCCTGACGGCGATGAGTGACTATCAGAGCGAACTGAGCGAAGAGCTGGCGAACCGCCCTTCTATGAAAGCGCAGCTCAGCTTTTCCAAGCTCACGCCGGAGACGGTGAAAAATCTGCTGGGAGAAATCAGCAGCTGGTACGAGGGGTATCTGAAGATCCGCGTCAGTGAGGTTTTCCTGCAGGATCTGCTGGATAAGGCCAAAGAGGTGATCAGCAATGAGATCCGTCTGGCCAGAAGGGCGATCCAGGACATGAACAGCGAGCTGAGAAGCTTCTGCAAGCTTCAGTTCGGCGCGGACATCCCCATGCTGGATATCGGCTGGAACCAGAGCGTCCAGCTGCAGGGCCGCGCCCTGCAGATCTCGCACACGGTCTGGAATGTGGGCCTGCTGCATCAGCTGCAGCTGCAGGGCTCCATTTCGGATTTCTGGCTGATGAGTCAGGTCACGGCGGACAATGCGCAGCAGCAGTTCCAGAACAGCAGCTTTGCGATCCCGACGCTGAGCGATCAGACGGTGATCCGGCTGTGGAAGGAGTAAGGGGGAAGCTATGGATAGCATTCAGGAGCTGCGGGAAGCGTTTGCGAGCTTCAGCTACTCTCTTGTGGAGGGCCGGTGTATTTCCGTCAGCTATCAGTGGAATATCAAGACCGCCGGCGTGGAGGGCATCCGCGTCGCGCTGCGCGGGCGAAATCCGCTCACCGGCGATCCGATCCCGGACACGGTGATCGCGACGCTCAGCCCCGCAAAGCAGTCTGTGAAATCGCAGACGCTCGCCTATGACGGGAAATTCCTGATGCATTTCGATGCACTGGACAGATACGGAAATGTGCTGTTTCGGGATTTCAACGAGCCGATCGCGGTGCAGCTGAAGAATCCCGCCAAACGCCCGAGCATCGAATACAGCACCGCCGCCGTCAAGCACGGCTGGACACAGATGACGATTCGGACAAACTGTGCCGAGAGATGCCGGGAAAAGCTCTGGGCGTTTTACGATGACCATTATCAACTGATGCCTGCCCTGAAAAACAGCAGCAATGTCTTTTATCTGCCGACAACGGACAGGGAACTGAAGTTGTTTTTGAATAAAGAAGGCTGCGAAGATATGCAGCAGCCGAGGAAAGTGAAAGGATGAAGTAAGTGGAATTTTTTTGCGCCAAATGCCAAAGAAAGCACAGCGCCCGGCATATAGGATTTAATATTTGGAGTATCTGCAGCGAAGAAGCCGCAACCAGAGTCGGAACACTGGTTCCAAACGAAGATTCCGCGGAAGCGCTTTCCCGCTTCTGCCGTTCCGAGCTGGAGGCCCGGAAGGCCTTCGTGCTGGTCGGGGACCAGATCCCCGGCCTGCTGAAGGACAGAAAGGTAAACAACGATGTGATCAGCGGCACGGTCTCCCTGACGCTGGAGTGGCTGCTGGACGCCTACGATAAGTACAGCGAAGCGGCAAAAGAGGCGAAGATCCCCCGCTATGACATTCCCGAGGAGCTGCTGAACCGGGAGGTTTATTCCCAGTACATGCAGTTCACCTATGAAAAGATCGAAGAGGAGTACGTGCTCTCCAACGTCAAGGATGAGCATTCCGACCCCTTCACCTCCCCGGAGGGGATCATGCGCGGCTTCCGGCGCTGCTGCCCGGAGGGGCATGAGATCTCCGAAGCCGTCGGCAAGGCGAAGGAGTTCATCATCGCCCTGGCCGGCAGCCCCCGCGCCGGCAAGACGACCTGTATCACGGCCATCACCCAGGCCCTGCGGGACGGCCGCTATGCCCAGAGCTTCGGCATGTCGATGGAGGCCTTCAACGGCGACCCCCAGTGGCGCAAGCTGGAGGAGGAGATCGAGAAGTACAAGCGGGGCCACGCGGTGGAAAAGACGCCGCTGGACAACGACAACCTGACCTATTCCATCCTCATCAAGATGGGCGGGGCCCGCCGCGTGCTCACCTTTGTGGATATGCCGGGCGAGTTCTGGCAGAACAACGGCATGGGTCTGGACAGCAAGTGGTATACCCAGTATGCCGGCATTTATGAGAATCTGGACTGCATCTGGTTCTTCATCAGCAAGTGGACGGCCTACAACGCCGTCGTCCTGACGGATGAGCGCAGGGAAGAGCTGCAGAAGCAGACGGCGGAAAGAGTCGAGCTGATCCAGCACGGCTCGGCGTCGAATCTGGGCCAGAATCTGAGAAGCCTGCAGGCACAGCTCAAGGCCAAGGGCAAGCGGATGCCGCCGATCGCGGTGATCCTGACCAAGGGCGACGTGGAGATGCCGCTGGAGGATATTTCCGTTGTCGGAAAATACAACATCTTCCCCGTGGCAGACGGAAGACTGGCTCCTCCGGCCGCGGTCGTGAGCGCCAGCGAGGCCGACCTCAAGAAGGTGCTGACCTATTCCAGAGAGAAACGCAGATTCCACCTGAACGAGCACGCCTACTGGCTGCAGGCCAGAGCGATCCGCAGCTTCCTGCAGAGCGTGAACAACGGCACCTTCTGCACCGCCATCGAAGAGAGCTGCCCGGACAGGACCTACATCTCCCTGGCGGCCTACGGCCATCCCGCCATCAACCCCGAGGGCGACGCCTCCGGCACGCCGATCGCGCCCACGCCTTTCCATGAGGTGTATCCTCTGATCTGGACCTTCGCCATTCTGGGCGCGCTGCCGGTGGAGCACCACTGCGAGTGGTTCACCAAGGATGCGCTCAACCGGGTTTCCTCCGATGCCCGCGAGATCATGCCGGTCGTCTTCTCCTACCACGCGCTGGGCAAAGCCGGCGCCCTGCTGGCCGATCCGCCGAAGGGCGGCCTGTTCGGCGCCAAGAAGGTGGAGGCGCAGCTGGACAATGCGCAGATCCTGGTCGATATCGGCGCGAACCTGCTGATGGAGGCCAACGGCAAAGATCCTGCCTACAGGAGCACCAAAATTCAACACAAAAGGAGATAGGAAGCATGGGTATCGCCATTAATTACCAGTATATCTATACCGTGTTGAACGGCAACTATGTCGTCCTTCCCGCTTCTGGCACGATCGCTCAGATCCCGCCTGAGGCGGCCGGCGACGTGAGCCGCTACTCGACCATCTTTGCGGGTCTCGCGGCCAAGCTGCCGGAGGATTTCTGCTACTATACGCTCAAACGCGACAAGAAAGCGCCCCTGCTGGCCTTCTCCAAGGCACAGAAAAAGATCAACTGCACTTCTTCGGCCAATTTTGCCCAGTGCGCCGCCTGGGACTGGGAGGAAAGCCTGCTCCGGGACCATTTTGACGAGATCCTCCGCTTCGGCTTCTACAGCGAGGCCCAGGTGGACCGTCTGGCCGAGGGGGACGCGAGCGTTCCGGCCTTTGGCAAGGGCGAGGCTCCCGGCGTCACGGACTTTATGAAGATCGACATTGCGGACAATGCGCTGCGCGCCGTGCTCTTCGGCGTGTTCTCCCGCTGGCTTCTGGGCAAGGCCCAGGTGAAGATCGCCGTCCCCGAGTCCGAGCGGGAGCGGTACAGCCAGTATGTGCTCTCTGCGGTGCGGGAGATCTATTCTTACTTCCCCGTGTGCCTGCGGGCTGAGGCCGGCTTTGCCAGCTATGTGCAGGCGGGCAAGGAGCAGACCTTCCCCCGCTACAGCATCGTCTTCGTGCCGGAATCCATGGCCGACACCCGGACTCTCTTCCTGGACGGCAGCAACCGCACGGCCTGCGAACTGTACGCGGCCAGCACGAAGCGTGAGAACCTGGACCGCTTCATCGAGCATCTGGCAGGCCTGCGCGATCCCGCGGCGAGAAAACAGTTCCTGGACAAGGTTTATGAGGAACTAGAGAAGAAAGCGACCGAGAAGGACAAGGCGTCGATCTCTGCCAGACAGTATGCGATCTATGGCGAGGCCTTGCAGCTGCTGGAGAACAAGGGCAGCTTTGACGAAAAGGCCGAGCAGTGGCTCGCCTTCTACTATAACCGGGAGAACTATTCCAAAACCATGGGCGACGAGATCGATCGGATCGCCCGGAGCGAGCTGAACGAAAAGGACCTGCTGGCCTTCGCCGAGAAGCGCGTCCCGGACGGGACCGGGATCGAGCAGCTGGTGGAGGGCCTCTCCGCCCTGCTGCCCCTGGCTGTCGTGAAGGATGGCTGCAGCGGCGCCCTGCTGGGCTTGCTGAATAAAAGGCTCAAGGCCTGCGGGGACGAGAACGCCGAGACCGTGTTCCGCGCCCTGGAGAAGCAGGCGGGCTGGGCCGCCACGGATGCGAAAAGCGAATATGAAGCCGTTCTGAAAGACTGGGGGAAAAAAGCCGGAGAAATCCGCTTAACCAAAGCGGCAAAGGATATCCTTGCAACAACGGCTCCCTCTCTCCCGGAACTGCAAGAACGAACGGGAAGAATAAAAGAGGAAGCGCAGAGCGGAGTTGTGCCTTTCTTGAACGAGGAGCTTCTTTCCAACTTTGGCAAGGTTCTCAAAGAGCAGCAGCGGAAGGTCCTGAACGAAAAGGCCAAGAACAAGCTGAACGCGATCGCGCCTGTCACCGGCAACAATGCGGACCTGATCACTGCCCGCAAAACCAGTCTGGAGAACCTGAAAAAGGAAATCCAGACCATGGATGACAGCTTCGCGGACAAACAGAAGTGGATCGAGAGTCTTGATGAGCTGATCTCGAAGGAAGAAGGACGTCTCGGCAATGCCTCCGTGCTGGAGCAGACCCTGACCAATCAGGTCATGGGGAAGGGAAGCTACTTCGAGATGCTCGCCGGCTTGGCTGAAGAAGAGGAAAAGACCAGCCTCGGCGAGGAGGGATCCTATGACCGCCTCATCATCCGGAATGTGCAGAAAAAAGTGGTGGAGAAGCGGCCCGCAGGCAGAAATGCCTATCTGAGCGCCTATCAGAGCTGGGCGAAGGAGGCGCTGAGCCCGGCAAGTATGGGAAAGCAGCTTCCTCTGGTCCAGAATCAGATCAAGGCTGATCTGAAAACCATGAAAGCGGAACCGCTGGAACTGCCTTCTGTCAAGTATGCCGACGATCTGACAGACCGGATTGCGGACATCAGGAAGCTCTTCGGCGGGGAGAAGCTGGTCTTCCGCGTGAACGAGGAGAACTACAGCGACCGTGAAATCCGTGACGTCCTGAAGCTGGAAACAAAACCCTGTGCCGATGAGGGTGGAAAAAAACACCTGCTGAACCTGTGCAGGGAGCTGATCCGGACCGGTATTTTCCGCGAAGTGCATTTCTCCCGCCTTGGCGATATGTTCGTGGAAGCTGGCATGAAGCGCACCAGCCTGCTCCGCGCCGTCACGGACGGAAGCATGAGCGGCCTGAGCAAGCGCCAGTCGGAAGAGTTCCTGCAGGCGGCCCACAGAGATCGCGTCGAGGAAGACAAGGCCGACGAAGGGACTTTCGTTGAAGAGCTGGAAAAGAGCGTCAGCGACCAGCTGCCGGATGCGCTGTATGAGGCCTGCAAGCATTATGTGGACGACTATCATCGCAAGCACAGCGGCCGCAAAAAACTTCCCTGGTGGCAGATCGCGCTGATCGCCGTGCTGGGCGCGCTGATCCTCGCCGCCGGCGTGTTCTTTGCCGTGCGGATGCTCAAACCCAAACCGGAACCCGTACCCGAGGAGCCTGTGGCCACGCCCAGCCCGCTGGAGGGCCGCGCAGTGACTGACGGCTTTCTGGACTTCGGTGTGCCCGGCGTGGACGAGGAGGAGCTGAAAACCCGCCTCGCGGAGCAGTTTGACGTGTTCGGCGGGACGGCCCAGATGCCCGATTCTCTGTATGAGGACGAAGCGCTGCTGAAATCCCTGGGTTACCCGGTCAGTGTGAAGCTGGACGGCAGCGGCCTGAACGACCTGAGCGTGCTCTCCGGCGCCGCCGGCCTGAGAAAGCTCAGCCTGAAGGACAACAGAGGGATCACGGACGTCGCTGCGCTGGATGGGCTGACGCATCTGCAGCAGCTGGATCTGCGCGGCACCGGCGTCACGGAGGAAAAGGCGAAGCCCTTTTCCGAAGCACATCCCGGCTGCTGGCTCGTGATCGGCAATCCCGGCGCGGAGCAGGTGGTCATCAACGGCGCCTGCTACAGCAAGGGGGAGACCAGCTGGGACCTGAAAAACCGCGGCATCACCGACCTCAGCCTTCTGAAGGAGCCGCAGTACAGCGGGATCTTTTCTGAGCTGCAGGAGCTGGATCTGAGCGTCAACCCCCTCCGCTCCCTGGCCGGTGCGGAGAACCTGGAGAACCTGAACGTCCTTTCCCTGCAGGAGGTGCAGGGAAGCTACGATATGCTCAATGAGCTGAACCTGATCAAGAACCTAAGATATCTTCGCGTCTCCCGCAACAACTGGAGCGCCAGCCTTCTGGATACTCTGACCCAGAACGTCGCTGCCGAAAAGGGCTTTGTCCTGGCCGTTGACGGCGACGCTTCCCCGGCGGATCCCGTGATGGTCACCATTGCCGGAAAGGACTTTGACGTCACGTCCGAAGCGCTCGATCTGAGCGGGCTCGGCCTGACCGAGGAAAGCGAAGATCTGCAGAACCTGGCCTATTTCACCAGGCTGCGGGTACTGGACCTCTCCGATAACAACATTGCGGATGCTTCCGTGGTGGCGAATGTGCTGCCGCAGCTGGAGTGGCTGGACATCAGCGGGAACGGCCTGACCAGCATTACGCCTCTCGCTCCGCTGCAGAAGCTGCACACCCTGTATGTGCAGGAAAATCCCATTGAGAAGCTCGACTTCAGAGACGGGCAGTTCGCCGCGCTCAAGGAGCTGACCATCGGATATGACGGCCAGATCGACCTCTCCTATCTGATCTACATGCGCGCGCTGGAGTTCCTGGACGTGAGAACAGTCACGGAGCAAAGCGGCCTGGAAGATGCGGTGCTCCAGCACAACACGCTGAAGATCATCCTGCGTTCCGACAGCCTCATGCTCAGCGAGGAATTCCGCACGCAGCTGCAGCAGAAGGGCGTCCTTCTGCTGCCGGAGATGATCGAGGCCGAGCGGCCGCAGCCCACGCCGGAACCAACGCCGGAGCAGCCCGAAGAGACCACGCCTCCCGAGGGCGGCGATGCATCCGGAACTGAGGGCGGCGCCCCTGCAGAGGAGCTTACCGGCAATGGCGAAAACACCGATCCCGCCGGGGCCGGGACACCGTAATAACAGAAACCATGGGCGGGCGGATCTCCTCCCGCCCCTTTCCAAACACCGCAGGGCAGCGACGGCTTTGGCCGAAAGAGATACAGTGCTGCCCGGAAAGGAGACGAAGCGGTGTATTTTGATGACGACGAATACGGCCTGGACGATCGGGACGACGGCACATGGAGCGATCCGATGAACCCGGATGACGCCGACGAGCTGCTGCCCGATGAGAGCCGGCAGAGAACGGGCCGCAAGCCCGGGGCGGAGGACGACGAGGATGAAATCCTGGGCGACCCGGATGCCTGGGACAGCGGGGATTTCAGACCCCGGAGACCGATGCCGGCCCCGGCGCGAAACAGGGGCTGGATCCGCATTCTGGCAGCGGCTGCCGCCGTGGTGGTACTGCTCCTGCTGGGCAAGGGCCTGCTGGAGAGAAAACCGGCCCTCAATTCCCGGCCGGCTGTCGCGCCCTTCGTGAGCACGGCGCCGACCCGGCGCCCCACGCCCACGCCCACGCCGCAGCCGACTGCAAGGCCCACGCCGCAGCCGACGCCGAGACCAACGTCTCAGCCTACCCCGAAACCTACGCCTCAGCCTACCCCGAAGCCGACGCCCACGCCCGCGCCGCTGCTGGTGACGATGCCGGACAGCGTGGTGTATTACAACCGCGAGCGGCTCGACAGCCGGGACCGGGCGCTGTACGATCAGATCGCAGTCGGGCTCGGCAGCATGCAGACAGAATTCCGCGTGGACAGCGCGGACGTGGATCACGTCTTTGAACTGGCCTCTCTGGTCCTGCTGGATCACCCGGAGCTCTTCTGGGCCTATGAAAGCTGTTACGCCACCGGCTACACTGAAGAGGGCTATGTCTTACTGACCTACGAATACACCATGTCGAGGCAGGAGGCGGAGCAGAAGCTGCGGCAGGTCGACGCCGTGATCGATCCGGTGATCCGGCAGCTGCAGAACCGCTCGGAATACGAAAAAGTCAAGGGCGTATACACCTTCCTGATCAACCAGACGGCCTACGACTATGCCGCGGAGAAGGGCAACATCCTCGAGGTGCTGCTGGATAAGATCGGCATCTGCGAGAGCTATACGAAAACCACCCAGTTTCTGCTGCAGAAGCTGGGCGTGGAAGCGCTCAACGTCTGGGGCACCAGCCTGGACGGCGGCGCTCATGCCTGGAACGTGGTCAAGGCGGAAGGCGATTATTATCAGGTCGACACCACCTGGGGCGATCCGTACACAGGCACCGGAGAGCAGTTTTTCAACTATCACTATCTCTGTCTGACCACAAAGGAAATGTTGTTGGACCATATTCTGAGCCCCGAGGTGGTTTGCCCGGACTGCACGGCGACGGCCTGCAACTATTACAGAAGAGAAGGGCGCTACTTTACCGGCGACGATGCGGCAGCAATCGATGCGCTCATCCTGAACGATCTGCTCAGCGGCGGCGAATCGGAATTCCGAATGGGAGACGCCGCCGCATACTGGCAGGCAAAAAACCGTCTCGTCGACAACTTCGGCATGAATACGCTTCTTGAGAGCACGCCGTACAGCAGATACAGCTACGGAACGGACGATAAGAAACTGATCCTGAGCTTCTACGCCTATTAGTCCGGGGGAGCCTCCGCCGGCGAAAGACAGCGAGGCGTTCCGCCCGGCGGCGCTGCGGTCCCTTTCAGACCGCATCCTTCCCGCAGACCTGCCCACCCGAGGGAGGCGATGCCTTGAACTATGACGATGATGAATACGGACCGGACGATCTGAATGACGCCTCATGGGACGATCCGATGTTTCCCGACGAGGATGCGGACGAGTTGCTGCCCGATGAGAGCCGCCGGAGAGCGGGCCGCGAGCCCGGGGCGGAGGACGACGAGGATGATCTCCTGGGCGACCCCGATGCCTGGGACTATGAGGACTTCGGGCGTCGAAGGCCTGCGCCGCGGCCGGCCCCCGCTGCAAAGCATGGAGGCCTGATCCGCGTGCTCGCGGCTGCTGCCGCTGTCATGGCGCTGCTCCTGCTGGGCAAGGGTCTGCTGGAGAGAAAGCCGGCCGCCGGCTTCCGGCCGAGTGTCGCGCCTATCATAAGCCAGACGCCGGTTCCAACCGCACAGGCGCCCCCGGCTCCGACCCGGCAGCCGACACCCAGCCCGAAGCCGAGCGCTGCACAGCTGGCTGCGGCCATGCCCGCCGGTCTGCGCTACTACAACCGCTCGCAGCTGAGCAGTCAGGATGCCGGGCTGTATGATCAGCTCGCCGACGGGATATCACGCATGGAAGCGGAATTCCGGGTGGACAGCCCTGACTGGGACCACGTGTTTGCGCTGATGAACCTGGTGCTGGCGGATCATCCGGAGTATTTCTGGACTGTCGGTGACGCCGAAGCGGAGATCTTCGACGGCTATCAGATGTTCAAACCCGGTTATACCATGACCAGGCAGCGGGCGGAGAGCCTGCAGCCGCAAATCGACGCTGTCGCCGATCCGGTGATCCGGCAGCTGCAGAACCGCTCCGAGTACGAAAAGGTCAAGGGCGTCTACGAGTTTCTGGTCGATTATTCGGTATACGATACCGGCGCACCGGACCAGAGCCTTTGCCAGGTGATGCTGGAAAAGCACGGCGTGTGCATGGGCTATGCGAAAAGCACCCAGTATCTGCTTCAGAAGATGGGGATGGAAACCGTGCTCATCACGGGGACCGGGCACGGCGGCGGTCATGCGTGGAACGTGGTCAGAGTCGATGGCGACTATTACCACGTGGACACCACCTGGGGCGACCCGACCATGGACTCCGGCGAGCAGACGCTCGTTTACGATTACCTGTGCCTGACCACGCAGGAGATCCTGCTGGACCATACACTGGACGCCGGGATCCTCTGCCCGGACTGCACGGCGACCGCCTGCAACTATTACCGAAGAGAGGGCCGCTTCTTCACCGGCGGGGACACCGCGGGAGCCGCCGCGCTGGTCCTCGGCGATCTGCAAAGCGGCCGTGCGTCCGAGATCCGCGCAGCGGACGCCGCGACCTTCCGGCAGCTGAAGGCCGGCCTCGTCGACGGCGAGGATCTGGCTGCGAATCTGCAGAACGGGCGCTTTTACTACGATACAAACGACCTGCTTTTTATCCTGAGATTCTGGACCTGACACGGCGAGGGCGCCGTGAAATACAAGCCTGTATGTCGGCAATGGGGGCCGGCATAAATATAGAGAGAATGAGAGGATAGACCATGAAAAAGTATGATTTTATCACCTTGCTGGTGTCCATTGTGGCCGGCGTCATCTGGTGGTTCGTGGGCGAGTATGTCTTCGAAGCCATTGCTGACCGGCTCTGGATGCCGCTGGTCATCGGCATCTACTTTGCCGGACTGGCGTTCTTCGTGATCGCGGCGATCTTCATCTCCACCGCGATCCGCGGCTTCAGCCTGCCCGAGCGCGGCTCTTACGGCAAAAGCGCCGCCCTGCTGGCCGTGATCCTGGCCGCCGCGTTCCTGTTCCAGTTCCTGTACGCGCTGGATATCAAGGAGAACAATGCGAAAGGCAGCTCCTTTATCTTCCTGCTGGACGACTCGTCCTCCATGACCTGGAACGACCCGAACGATGAGCGCATCGATGCGCTCCGGCGCGTGGTAGGCGAACTGCCGCCGAAGGTTCCCGTTACGGTCTACCTCTTTGCCCATGAGTGCACGCTTGCTGTCCCGCCCACCAATGCGGGAGACTTCGCGTATGCACAGATCCCCATTGAATCGAACGGCGGAACGAGCATAGCCAACGCGATCCAGACTGTGGTGAACGACCTGAACAGCGGGAGACTGAACGCCGGGGCCAAGCCGAGAATCATCCTGCTGTCAGACGGCGAAGACTATCCGATTTCCCAGGATGTGCTCCAGAGCGTGGTTGACGCCGGTACAAGCATCAGCACGATCGGCCTCGGCGTGGAGGATGACAGCTACCTGCAGAGGATTGCCGACTCCACGGGCGGCATTAACGTCCGCGCCTACGACGCCACGCAGCTGACGGAGGGCATGCGCGCCGCCACGAGAGAGATCGTTCAGCGGGACCGCACGCTGGTCTCCACCAGAGAGCCCATGAATCTCGGCTTCCTGTACGGCATCCTGCGCACGGTGTTCCTGCTTCTCATCGGCCTGGGCTTCATGATCATCAAGGGACTCCTGCTGCGCACCAATGTGGATGACAGCAGCGTGCTGGTGGAGAATGTGGTCGCGGTCGCCATCGGCGCGGTCGGCACGGAGGTCGGCATGAATGTGCTGAACCAGCCGGAACACAAGGTCCGCATCGTGCTGTGCATCATGTTCTGCCTGCTGATCACCGAGTTCGACAGGAATCCGCAGCCCATCGGCCCGGACGATGACGACGAACACTACGGAAGAGGCAGGCCGGGCAGCGTCAATTACCAGGATCTGCCCGATCTTGCGGACGACGATGAAGACGATATGCTGCTCTAAGCTCTTCCCGCACCCCGGCGATGCGGCCTATATCTGGGCCCCCTGGTACAGGAGACTGCGGATTGTTCTGCCGCTTCTGGCTGCCGTGATTACCATGGCTCTGCTGCTGCTCTACGGCGCCGGGGTCTTCGATCCGTCCGGCATCGGAAATCCTCCGCCTGCGGAGAAAGCCGCCGGGGCGGAGGCCATCGTCCGCGCCCGGATCGACCGGGAATTGATTGCGGGGGAGGATCTGCCCGCCCATATTCGCTATCGCAACTGTGTGCTGGGCCACGTGCAGGTTCAGATCCTGTCCGTGAATGAGAGCAAACGCAGCATGAAGGCGGAGTTTCAGTACCCGGACATGGTAAGCATCACAGACAGCGCCGCGGCCGGAGCCGAGGATGCCGAGGCTTTTTATCTGCGGTCCATAGCGGCGATCGAGCAGGAAAACTACCCCCGGAAGACAGAGACGCTCAGCCTGTCCTACACGGCCGACGGACAGCTGACGGACAGTGACGAATTTCTGAACGTTCTCTCGGGCGGACTGCTGAACGCCCTTGCCGCGGACCTGAAAGGAACTGGAAACGGATGACGATTCGGAGAATACGGAAAACCCTGCCGGCCATGCTGCTGCTTCTGGCGCTGCTGCTTCAGATCCCTGCGGCTGCCTGGGCCGACGCCGGTCGGACGCCGGCCAGGATCACCGTTGCGAAAGAGGGAACGGAGTACCATCTGCCGGTGATCGAGGTAAACGGCACGGTCTATGCCGAGGCGGCGACCCTGGTGAGCATGGCCGGGTGCGACTGGAAGGAGAATGCCAACAGCGGGCTCTTCTCCTTCTTCCGGTCCAATCCCTTCGTGCTTCTGTATCAGTGCCCGGCGAACGATCTGCCCGTCGTCGATGGGCAGCGCTATGTTCCGCTGCAGGAGAGCTCCCGCGCCATCGGCCTGCGCTTTACGCCGTATCAGACCCGCGCCGGCTTCTACGTCACGGCTTTGAAGACGCCGGCGGATTTTCACCGGACGCTGGACGATATCTTCCAGCGAAAGAACTACCACCTCTGGGAGGTCCCGGCTGAGCTGGGGCTGGGCTGGAATTTCGCGAGGGATGTCTCGCGAGTCTGGGCGTCTCTTCCTTTTGTAGGCAACGGGTCCTTTGTGGGGATGATCAGCGGTAAGGACGAACAGGATCGCTATGATCGTGCCCTTGCCTCGGTGCTCAACGCACATTCTCTGTCGATGCAGCTGCTTTACGGCTCGGCTGACCTGGAAAAGACCATCAGAGATGCCGGAAAGTTTTTTGTGGCAAGCCGTCAATCCGTGCAGGCCGCTCAGAAAAAGCTCGAGAACAGTCAAGAGCTCCGAGCCAAACTGGAGGATAGCGGTTTCTATGATTTGGTACACGATGCGCTGGACTGGGGATGCAATCCCTATGAAGAGGGGCTGGACACCTTAATCTCCGACAAGTTTCCGGACGCGTCGAACACCATAAACATCGGCTATTGGCTGGACACCGTTGCATACATCTCCGCCGTCGCGGACGGGGAGGCGGCCCTGGTGCGCGCACTCGGTACGGTATGCATGAATTCTCGCAATGTGTACCTCTCGATGGCCGCGACGAGAATGCTGGATCAGAAGTTTCATGGCGCCGTGCTCACCAGCGCCGACGCTCTGGGCGGCTATGTCTATGGCGTAGTGGTAGACCAGATGGATGATCGCCTGGAGGACATCCTGTACGGCAATATGGCGCCCGCGGCATTTGTCGGCGGAATGGCCATCAAGACCGTGACGGAGTGGGTGTTCGCGTCCCCTGACATCGGGGATATTTCGGACGCCGTGCTGTACTACACCATCTACAACGAAATCGCGATGGCGCTGTCCGATGCCTATTACGCACGGCGGGATCAGGCGGGCAGCAGCGAAGATCTGCGCTCGCTGGCCCTGATGTACCTGAGTACGTCCAAGGCGGCGGTGGAGAAATGCAGATTTGATCAGAGCCTGTCGAGCGCGACGGACAACATGGACCGCTTGATCGCCGAAGACACTGCGGCGCTGCTCGCCTTTGGCGACGAGGAGTACGACCCGCAGTATGACAACGCGGCATTTGTCCGCTACGCGGAAAGCGAGATCGCGGCCCAGGCTGCCGCGGCTTCGCAGGCCACGCCGGCGCCGCAGCGGCCCACAGCCTCTGCCGCCGACCGCGAGGATGCGCTGCGCGCCTATGCTCAGGTTCTGGACAGCGGCGTGGAGCTGCGGATGGGCTGGGGCAATCCGTTCCCGGCCAGAAGCTATTACCTGTTCGATATGGACGGTGACGGGATCGAGGAGCTGCTCGTCTACGGCTCCGTGGACGATCAGCAGTTTGAGTGGGCCTTCCGCGTCCTGACCTACCGGGACGGCGCGGTGTGGGAGATCGCGGATTCGCTGAACACCTGTGATTTCTCCGAGTGGTCCAACGTCTCCTCCAAGATCGCCGTTCTGGACGGCCGGGAGCTCTATGCTTACGTCTGGAAGAGCACGATCGGGATCAACAGCGGCAGCATCAGCGCGATTTCCTATGACGGGACCTACACCGGCGTCAGGGACGGCTCACAGATCGATACCGCCAATCTCTATTACATCGTGGACAATGACCGGGATTACGGGATCCGGATCCATTCTCCGGCAGACTTCCTGCAGGGCTACCTGACCGCCCCGACGCCTGCCCCGACACCGGTACCGCCGACGCCGACGCCTGCTGTGATCACGCCGACGCCGATTCCTTCCGGTGTTGTCCCACCCCATGAGACCATGGATAAGCCAAAATACTATGGGCACCTCTGGCGTGTGGAGCCCTACGACGCGGGCTGGGTTTGTGAGATCTCTCTGGAAACCTGGGAGTATTATGATGACAGCTATGTCCGCAGCCTCTCGGTGGGCGACTATGTCACGTTTGGAGGGGACAGATACCAGGTCTTGTCGATTCAAAGCGGCTATCTTGAGCTGGAGAGCGGCCTGACCCTGCTTGAGCGGCAGGATACGCCCGGAATCTGGCAGATGAGCGATCTGAGCGGCGGTGTGGCAACCTATCCGATCGGCACCGCCCGGCTGCTGGTGCCCTTCGGCACGCCGATCATGCAGAACGCCAATATGGAAAACATGTCCCTGTCGGATCCGCAGGAGCTGATCGACCTGAACGGCGAGGGTGTGTCCGTCTATCTGGAATACGCAAACGACTATATCACCTATCTGGAAAGTGATTATCACCCCTGATCGGGTGCTTCGTGCATCCGAAAACCATAGAAAAACAGCCCTTCACCGTTGGGTGAAGGGCTGTTTTCATGAAAAGGGGCGTTAGCGCGGGAGCGTATAGCCCGGCAGATCGGGAGATTCGCTCTCGATCAAGTCCCGCAGCCACCAGCCGTAGCTGTAGCCCTCGGCACAGCGGAAGAAGGCGTCATAGCCCGCCATGCTGCGGACCGTATCCCGCCGGGATGCGAGCGAGCCGTCCCAGTAGGCCCGCATGGCCGCGTAGAAGAAATCCGCCGCCGCGCCCTTCTCCGCCGCGGAGATCGGGTTTCGCTCGGCCATGGCGCCCACGGTCGTCCGGCAGTAGGTCTGCATGGTCTGCTCCTGCCAGTCGGCAAAGCGCAGCAGCACCGGGTCCGTCTGCCGGGACGCTTCCGCCCAGGCGTCCACGTCCACCCGGCGCGGCGTGACGGAAAGCGCCTCTTCCGTCAGATCCAGCAGGGTATAGCCGGTGGGGTAGGCGATCAGGCACTCCGTCAGCTGCTCGGTGAGTCCGTCCTCCCGGTAGACGGCCCGCATGTGCATGTGGCCGCTCAGATAGAGGGGAACCCCATACTGCCGCAGCAGCTCTGCGAAGCGTTCCCCGTTCTCCACATAATAGCCGGAGCCGGGCTCGTGACTGATCTCCGGCAGCAGATTGTAGTGCCCGGCCGCAAGGACGAACAGCCCCTCACGCTGCGCCCTCTGCAGCTGTTCCTCCGCCCAGCGGAGCGTAGCGTCCGAGAAAAAGGCTTCGTTGTCTGGCCTCGCCGCCGCGCCGGGCAGGTCGATGGCGCCCGCGGCATAGCCCCCGGTGTCCATCATCAGCAGCATCAGATCGCCGCGGACGACGCAGTAGCTGAGGGAGGCCGGATCCCGGCTGCAGGCCTCGTCATAGCCGAAGGCCTCATAGAGCCGCGCAAAGTCCGTCTGTTTGATGGGCGCAAGGTCGTGGTTCCCGGGCAGTACATAGACTGCAAGGCCCGTTTCCTCCGCCGCGCGGAGCTTTTCCGTAAGGGCTGCGTGCTTGTTTTCCTTCCCGCTGTTGCAGAGGTCCCCCGTGATCAGCAGCAGCTCCGCGCCCTGCTCCCGCGCGTCCCACAGCATTGCGTCCATGATCTCCATGTTGTAGACCGTCTCGCTCAGGCTGCCGCTCCTGTCCGTGTTATCCGGGTCCAGATGGGTGTCGGAGGCGACGGCGATGCGCAGTCCCGCGGGCGGCGGGGCGAGAGGGGAGAGCACGGGCGCCGGGGCGATCGTCTCCGCCGGGGCAGCCCCGCCGGAGAAGCCCAGCGCCAGCACGCACAGCAGCGCCGCCGCCAGCATCAGCAGGGGAGTCAGGAGGGAGAAAGCCTTTTGTCCAGACCGTTTCATGGGGACCCTCCGATTGATTGCATCATATTTGATCGTCTACAGCCATTATACGCCTGCCGGCCCGGATTGCAAGGAGAAATCCGGGCTGTTCCGCCTGCCGCGGCTTTCCCGCAGCAGAGTGCATAAAAAAGTACACCCGGGTTTGGGAAAAATAGACAGAAAGCGTTTGAGCCCGCCGTCAGGCGGGCATCCTTTTTATGCAAGGCTACGAAAGTTTGTTAATGTATTGACAAATAAAAACGCCTTTGTTATTTTGTTGACGAACAGAGGAGGCGATCTGTGTGAAAAAAGAATACCCGATCATCGATACGGTCGAATCGCTCCGGGAGGAGATCGACCGCGTGAAAAAAGCCCAGGCCATCTATGCCGCTTACACGCAGGAGCAGGTGGACAAAATCTTCCTGGCTGCCGCCACCGCCGCAAACAAGGCCCGCGTGCCGCTGGCCCGGATGGCTGTGGAGGAGACCGGCATGGGCATCCTGGAGGACAAGGTGACCAAGAACCACTTTGCCTCGGAATATATCTACAACGCGTATCGCAATACGAAGACCTGCGGCGTCATCGAAGAAAACAGGGCCTACGGCATGCGCAAAATCGCGGAGCCCCTGGGCCTGCTGTGCGCCATCATCCCCACCACGAACCCGACGTCTACGGCGATCTTCAAGACCTTGCTGGCCCTGAAAACCCGCAACGGCATCATCATCTCCCCGCACCACCGGGCCAAGGGCTGCACCGTGGAAGCCGCCAAGGTGGTGCTGGAGGCGGCCGTGGCCGCCGGCGCGCCGGAGGATATCATCGGCTGGATCAACGTCCCCTCCCGGGAACTGACGGGGCTTCTGATGAAGCAGGCGGACGAGATCGTGGCCACCGGCGGCCCCAGCATGGTCAACGCCGCCTACTCCTCGGGCACCCCGGCTCTGGGCGTGGGCGCGGGCAACACCCCCGCCGTCATCGACGAGACGGCGGACATCCTGCTGGCGGTCAATTCCATCATCCATTCCAAGACCTTCGACAACGGCATGATCTGCGCCTCCGAGCAGTCGGTCATCGTCCATGACGCGGTCTATGATGAAGTGCGGCGGGAGTTTGCGGCCCGGGGCTGCTGGTTCCTCCAGGGCGAGGAGCTGGACAAGGTCCGCAAGACCATGATCATCAACGGCTCTCTGAACGCGAAGATCGTGGGCCAGCCCGCCGCGAAGATCGCGGAGCTGGCCGGGGTGAAGGTCCCCGCGGGCACCAAGATCCTGATCGGCGAGGTGGAGTCCGTGGAGCTCAGCGAAGAGTTTGCCCACGAGAAGCTCTCCCCGGTACTGGCCATGTATCGGGCGAAAGATCTGGACGAGGCCTTTGATAAGGCAGCAAAGCTCATCGACGACGGCGGCCTCGGCCACACCTCCTCCATCTACCTGGATCTGATGACCGGGCAGGAGAAGCTGGAAAAGTTCCAGGCCCGGATGAAGACCTGCCGCATCGTGGTGAACACCCCCTCCTCCCAGGGCGGCCTGGGCGACCTGTACAACTTCGCTCTGACGCCTTCGCTGACGCTGGGCTGCGGCTCCTGGGGCGGCAACTCCGTCTCGGAGAACGTGGGTGTCAAGCAGCTGCTGAACATCAAGACCGTGGTGGAAAGAAGGGAGAACATGCTCTGGTTCCGCGCGCCGGAAAAGATCTATACCAAGCGGGGCTGCCTGCCCGTGGCCCTGGGCGAACTGGGGGAGATGGGCAAAAAGCGGGCCTTCGTGGTCACCGGCCCCCACCTCTATAAGAGCGGGGCGGCGGACGCGGTCTTCTCCCGCCTGGAGGCCCTGGGCATCCAGTACAGCTGCTTCTTTGACGTGCCCAACGACCCGACCCTGGCCTGCGCCAAGCGGGGCGCCGAGCAGATGCGCAGCTTTAAGCCCGATGTGATCATCGCCATGGG
>OCVV012861037.1_pt1 | contig 32952 bp, 25 predicted proteins | sample 1539721 | NCBI WGS metagenome assembly OCVV01 (sample SAMN02144230, study PRJEB22623) | gut metagenome | biome: sheep rumen | host: Ovis aries | place: New Zealand | reverse complement strand
CATCATGCCAATCTTAGTACGAAAAGCGAAAATGCGCCTCACCTTTCGGGAGGAAAAGCCAGAAGTGCATGTAGTGCGTCGTCTGACCTACCCTAAGGTGACAGGCAAGCAGTTGGTGCAGTATGCGGCCAATGCTGCTGCCATCCCACCTGCCACGATGCAGGCTTGTATTAACGGTTTCGGGGGATTGCCGTACCTTTGCACCATCAAAATCTATTAAACGACAAATCTATGGGAAAGACGTTGATTGCGTACTACTCTCGTCGCGGAGAGAACTATGTGAACGGAAGCATCAAAAATCTGAAACTGGGCAATACGGAAGTGGTGGCCCTGAAGATTAAGGCTCTGCTGCCGGATGCCGATGTGTTCCAGATTGATACTACCTATGAATACAGCAAGGACTACATGACCTGCATTGAGGAGGCTAAGCAGGAACTGCACGACCAGGCTCGCCCGGAGGTGAAGAACCCGCTGGGGAGCATTGATGAGTATGACACCATCATCCTCGGCTATCCCAACTGGTGGGGCACGATGCCGATGGTGTGCTACACGTTCTTGGAGTCGTATGACTTCACGGGCAAGCGCATCATCCCTTTCTGCACCAACGAGGGTAGTGGCATGGGTAGCAGTGTGCGCTTCATCAAGAAACTCTGTCCTGGGGCAACGGTTGAGGATGGCACACCGATTCATGGAGCCGAGGCTGCCAATGCCGACAGCGAGGCAAGGGAGATAGCGGCACAACTGCACAACCGTTTTATTCCAAGTCGCTGAGCCAGTCGGCGCTGCTGGCATCGCTGGACATGCGCCAGTCGCCGCGAGGGGAGAGGCTGACGGAGCCGACCTTGGGGCCGTCGGGCAGGCAACTACGCTTGAACTGCTGGGTGAAGAAGCGGCGGCAGAAGGTGTGGAGCCAGTGGCGGATGGTCTCTTCGTCGTAGGTGCCGATGGGCATGCCGTCGTCGGCCACGGCTGGGTTGGTCTGCTTGATGAAGGCCTGCTCGGCCAGATAGAGAATCTTGGCAGGACGGAAGCCGAGGCGGAGGAAGTGGTAGAGGAAGAAGTCGTGCAGTTCATAGGGACCCACGAGGTCTTCGGTCTTCTGCTGAATGGTGCCGTCGGCGTTGGCCGGGATGAGTTCTGGCGAGATGGGGGTCTCGATGATGTCGAGCAGGGTCTCTTGGGAGGTTTTGTCCACACTGGTGAGTGCCACCCACTTGACCAGGTACTTGACGAGGGTCTTGGGGATGGAGCAGTTTACGCCGTAGTTGGACATGTGGTCGGCATTGTAGGTACACCATCCGAGGGCCAGTTCGCTTAGGTCGCCGGTGCCCACGACGAAGCCGTTGCACTGGTTGGCCACGTCCATGAGAATCTGGGTGCGCTCACGTGCCTGGCTGTTTTCGTAAGTCACATCGTGCACGGCAGGGTCGTGGTTGATGTCCTTGAAGTGCTGGAGACAGGCGTCCTTGATGCTGATTTCCTTGATGGTGATGTCGAGCGACTGCATGAGACTGAGGGCATTGCGGTAGGTGCGGTCGGTGGTGCCGAACCCGGGCATGGTGATTCCGATGACTTCCTTGCGTGGCCGTCCCAGCAGGTCCATTGTCTTCACACACACGAGCAGGGCCAGTGTGGAGTCGAGTCCGCCGCTGATGCCCACCACGATGCTGCGGGCACCCGTGTGGACGATGCGCTTGGCAAGTGCTGCTGTCTGGATGGAGAAGATTTCTTCGCATCGTTCGTTGAGGGCATTGCCACGTGGCACGAAGGGGTGGGGGTTGACCCAGCGTGTCAGTTCGAAGTCGTAAGCGGGATTGACTGTCTGGCACTGGATGTGGGTGGTCGAGAGTCGAGCGTCGAGCGTCGAGTGTTGGGTGTTGAGGCGCAGGTTGTCGCCAAAGGTGGTGTTGTGGCGACGTTCGGTGAGTAGTCGTTCGGTGTCTATCTCGCTGATGACCATCTGCTCTTCGAGGCTGAAGCGTTTGCTCTGGGCTATGAGAGAGCCGTTCTCGTAGATAAGGGCATTGCCGGCAAAAACAAGGTCTTGGGTCGATTCGCCAAATCCGCAGGAACTATACACGTAGCCGGCGATGCAGCGCGCGCTCTGCTGGCTGATGAGCGAAAGCAGATACTGGTGCTTGCTGATGAGTTCGTTGGTGGCACTCAGGTTGAAGATGATTTCGGCTCCCCTCAGAGCGAGTTCGCTGCTGGGAGGAATGGGTGCCCAGAGGTCTTCGCAGATTTCGATGGCGAAGCAGGTCTTCTGTGTGTGGAAGAGCAGATTGCGGCCAAAGGTGACGGTCTGTGCACAGAGGTGAATCTGGTTGTCGCTTACAGCAGGGGCGGGGGCGAACCAGCGTTTCTCGTAGAACTCCTTGTAGTTGGGCAGATAGGTCTTCGGCACCACACCGAGTATCTTGCCTCCCTGCACCACCACAGCGCAGTTCATCAGCATGGAGCCGACCATGACGGGCATGCCGACGATGGAGATGATTTGGAGGGAACGGGTGAAGTCGAGCAGTTTGAAGAGGCTTTCCTCGCACTTTTCGAGCAGAAGTTGCTGGCCGAGGAGGTCTTGGCAGGTGTAGCCACAGATGCAGAGTTCGGGGAAGACGATGATTTCCACGCCTTTGCCTTCGGCCTGGATGATGAGGCTCTCTATTTGCTGTATGTTGTAGGTGCAGTCGGCCACTTTCAGCGAGGGAATGGCTGATGCGACTTTGACAAAACCGTAATTCATAAGACGTTATTTTTATAGATGCTAATCAATTTCAGTAAATAAGTGTGTATTTTTTATTGAATAGAGATGCGTGTGTGCTGCAGAGAAGGACATGGGCACCTTTTCGGTCTCTGTGGCGTACCCCTCGGCTACGCTTTGCCGTACCCCTCGGGTACGCTGTGGTGTACCCGAGGGGTACGATGGGGGAATGCACGAAAAGAGGAGAGAACTATAGGGCGTCGATGGTTGCGGTGGCAGGTTTGAGTCCCTTGCCGCTCACCTTCACCGTGGCGGTGCCTTTCTTTCCGTTGCTTTGGATGCCGATGACGAGTTGGCCGTGGAAGGCTTTCATGGTGGGTTGGGTGAAGACTTCGATGCTGGTGGCATCGCCGTTGCAGATGCCCTTGAACTGGGCGGCCCCGCTGACGCTGACCGTGAGTTGCTGGTCGGCATCGGGTACGAGATTGCCGTTTGCGTCGAGGATGTTGACGGTGATGAAGGTCATGTCTTCGCCATTGGCCTTGAAGGGCTTGATGGCTGTGCCGAGGTCGCCTGTCAACTGAATCTGCGAGGCTGCACCGGCGGTCTTCACGGTCTGGGTGCCTACTTCTTTGCCGTTCTGGTCATACACCACCACCTTCAGTTCGCCAGGTTCGTACTTCACGTTGTTCCAGCGCAGGCGGTAGCGGTCGATGGCAGGGTCGTTGATGTCGGAAATTTTGCCCTCCTTGCCTGCACCGCTTTTCACGTCGGTTCTCTTGGTGATGCGGCCTTGCGACTTTCCGTTCACGAAGAGTTCGGCAGTGGGGTAGTTGGTGTAGCAATAGACGGGGGTCACCTCGCCTTCGCGTCCAGGCCATGTCCAATGGGGCAGGAGGTGGATGGTCTTGTCGGTGGTGTTCCAGTGAGAGCGATAGAGGTAGTAGCGGTCTTTGGGCAATCCGGCGAGGTCGAAGATGCCGAAGTAGGAAGAGCGGCTGGGCCAATAGCCGTCGTAGGGAGTGGGTTCGCCGAGATAGTCGAAGCCTGTCCAGACAAACTCGCCAATCACCCAAGGTTCATCATCCTGCAAGAGCCAGTCCTCTTCGGGGATGTTGGACCACCAGCAGGCTTCGGTGTCGTAACTAGAGCATTGGCCGTCATCGTAGGCTTTGCCGTCGAAACGGCCAACGGGGAACTTATACACGCCGCGCGAGGAAACGGTCGAGGCCGTCTCGCTGCCCAGCACGTAGCCTTGGCCGAGTCCTGCCAGTGCCTTTTTATATAAATGTGTGCGGTAGTTCATGCCTGGCACATCGGCCACATTGGCAAAACCGCTCTTGATGGCTGCCTCGATGCGGTCCATGCCGTTGGTGATGGGGCGAGTGCCGTCGTGTTTGTTCACGAGGTCTTGCAGATGGCGCAGAATCTGCGCTCCCTCTGCTGAACCTTGTTCTGGAATTTCGTTGCCCACGCTCCACATCACAAGGCTGGGGTGCAGACGGTTGGCACGTACCAAGTTCTCAATGTCGCGGTCGCTCCATTCCTTGAAGAAGCGTGCGTAGCCGTTCTTGCACTTTTTGTAAATCCACATGTCGAAACTCTCGGCCATCACCATCATGCCGAGGGAGTCATACACCTCCATCTGCATCTGGCTGGGGCAGTTGTGGGCGGTGCGGATGGCATCGCAACCCATCGATTTGAGCAGTTCCACCTGACGGATGAGGGCGGTCTTGTTGACTGCCGCTCCCAGCATGCCAAGGTCGTGGTGCAGGCAGACTCCCTTGAACTTGCGGGTTTGGCCATTCAGTTGGAAACCACCTTCGGCCGAGCACTGGACGGTGCGGAAGCCTATCTTCTTCGTCTGTTTGTCGAGAATGCGGTCGGGTGCGCCGTCGCGGATGGTGTAGAGTGTCACTTGCAGGTCGTAGAGTTTGGGATTCTCAGGAGTCCAGAGGGTCACGTTCTCCACGTTGCCAAACACCTGTGCCAAGCCGCTTTCGTCGGCATAGGCCAAGAAGGTCTGCTGCTTTCCCTTGTCGTTCTTCACGCTGAACTCGAAGGCATATTTCTTGCCAGGCTGCATGCCTGCCACTTGCGCCTTGAACTCTTCGGTCACCTGTTGTCCGATGGCGAGTGTGTTGGCCACGATGCCCCACTGCTCGATGGCGGTCTTCGGAGTCTGAATCAGCGTGACGGGGCGGATGAGTCCGGCCCCCGGATACCAGCGGCTGCTTTCCTCCACATTCTGCAGGTGGACAGCCAGCGTGTTGGGCGACCCGTCTTTGTTCACGAAGGGAGTCACATCCACGTTGAACGAACTGTAGCCATACTTCCATTCGCCGGCTTTCTGGCCGTTCACATACACCACAGGCTCTGCCATGGCTGCGTCGAAGTTGAGCAGGGCGCGTGGGCAGTCCTTCTCCACTGTGAAGGTGGTGCGATACCAGCCGCTGCCAATCCAGGGCAGGGAGCCGGAGCGTCCCGTCTTTTCGCTCGCTTCCTTTTCGCCATTCTGTTCGATGGCCACGGTTTGCTTGTCAATCTCTTTGTCGAAGGGACCACTGATGGCCCAGTCGTGTGGCACTTGCACCGTCTGCCACTTCTTGTCGTTGAAGTTCGTTTGGGCAGGTGCGGTTGGGGCGAGTTTCTCTCCACGCGAGAACTTCCAGCCATTGCGCAACTGGATTTCCTGGCGTTGTGCCAAGGCGGTCATGGCTGTGGTCATCATGGCGGTGCACAGCAGACCTTTGAGCATTTTCTGATAGATAGTCATATATATAATATGTGTAGGTTGGTTACTTCTGATAGATGATAAAGTCCTTCATCTTCACCCACGAGGGGGTGGCGGTGTAGGTGGTTTGGTAGGCCCCTATTCGCAGGGTGGGGGTGGTCACTTCGATGGGAGAGCCGGGCATGTTTTCCCATGTCTGTCCGTCCTTGCTGGTGCGGGCGTAGAGCAGGTTGCCGCGCCGTTCAAAGTGCATGAATGGGTCAAAGTTGTAGCCCTTGTGGTTCGGAAACTGCGGACGGCCTTGAGGACTCAGCACCGTGAGCATGTTGCCGCAGTTATAGAGGGGGAAAACTCCCAGATGGTAGTAGGTAGCCCCCTCCCGACCTTCTCCAAGAGGGGAAGAGATGAGGATGCCGCCCTCGTTGTAGCCTGTCACGTTGTGCTGCTTCAGGCCCTCCATGTCGTCAATTGTTGTCATCACCACAAAGTCGCCCGTCACTTCCTTGTATGTTTCACCGCCATTCTCCAGCGGCGCATCGTTGAAGTTGCCGTTCTTGGCCGAGAGCGTGAACGTGTCTTTCTTCTCGAAGACCGGCTTCATGTCGGGGGTGAGGGCGAACTTGCTGGCTAGGTCAATCTCCTCGAAGTCGTCGTCGCCAAGGGATGGTGTGTGTTGCGTACTGCACTCTCTGTACATCTGTTCGATAAACTCTGCAGAAACTGCCGTGGAAAGGATGCTGATAAAACCTATATATCCTCTGAAATGGTTGGCTCCAGAGGCATCGGCACCAATGGTGATGTGTCCGTCGGGGCGAATCATGAGGAAGTTGTTTTGTTCCTTGACGAGTTGTCCGTTCAGATAGGCACGTTCCTTCCATCCATCGAATGTAATGGTCCAAAGTTGCCACTTGCCTTCGCCTTCCTTGATTTCCTTAGGTGCACCAAAACTCTCGAACGAACCGTTGTGGTTGATGAGTCCTGTCTGCGGATTGGTGCCAAGACGGAATTCGGTGGTGGCCAAGTCGGCATGCGAGGTGGAGAGTGAAGCCACCGTGGAAACGGGGCCGGCCTTGACGTTCAGCACCCATGCCATGAGGGTGTAAGGAGCGTTGTAGCGGTATGTCTGGGGCAGGGGAGTGTCACTCACCAGATGCTGGGTGCCGTTCAGGAAGAGTCCCCAGTGGCCGTCTTTCACACGAACACGGATGGGCTTGTTGGCCTTGAACTTGATGGGGGAGACGGACGAGTCGTAGGTCATCTTCATACATTCCACCTCGGTGATGTCGAAGGGCTTGCCGTTGTGGGGTGTGGCTTTGGCTATATCTTCGGCGGCAAAGGCGATGATGGCTTTTTCCATCTGTCTCTCGCTGGCCTCCACGTCTTTCTTGTGCATGCCTGGATAGCCGTCGTTGCTTTCCACGTCTGTCTGGGGCAGGGCTGGTGCTTTTGCCCACACCTTCACGTTCCAGATAGCAGGCATGTGGCCGTTCTTCTGCGTGTCGGTGATGCTGATGCGCACATATCGTGCCTTCACAGATTTCTTGTCAATCATTGGTGAGCCTTGCTGGGTGTTGTCTGTGCGGTCGGCATACATCGTCCAGTTCTCACCGTCGAGCGAGGTCTCTACCTTATACTGATAGAAGAAAGTGGCATACTCGAACTGTGTCCATACCTCATTGAACTTCATGGGCTTGCCGAGGTCAACTTGAATCCATTCATCATGCCGCTTGCCATCCCAATTGCAGCGTCTCGCTTTCCACAGTGTGGCATTGTTGTCATCTACGGCATATTCAGGCTTGAACCAATCATCATAATGGGAAGAAGCCGTCACTTTGGCTCCGTAAGCGAGGTTCTTATACTTTGAAGCCTCCTTGAAGAGGTTGACGTTCTGGGCATTGTGGGTGGGTACAATAGGGATGATGTCACCCTTGTCATTGAACTTCAGTTCGTCGATGCACACCTGACGGTTGAAGCCATGCACCGACTTCGGGTTGTTGTGGCGGTGATAGACGATGTAGTGCTTGCCATCTATCTCGATGATGGAGTGATGCCCCGGTCCATGCACGGTTTCGTCCTCGTTGGTGGTCAGCAATTCTCCTTTATAAGTAAAGGGACCCATCGGCCCGACCGTGGAGGTGGCGTACTGTACCCGATAGGTGTCGGTGTGGCAGGAGCCTGACGAGTAGGTGAAGTAATAGATGCCGTTCCTCTTGAACACGAACGGTGCCTCAAACACATCCTTCAGTTCGGTGTTTGGAATGAGCCGTTTCTCCGAGAAAAACTCGTCGGCAGCGATGGGGAAGGGGTGGTCTTCGCCCCATCGGCGCGCATCTTTCGCCACGCCCTCCGAAAGGGCCGTGAGGTCGAAATCGCCGTCTTTCAGTTTGGCCACACCGCAGCCAAAGCCATCGTAGATGCCCCAAGTGGTGAAGTAGAGGTACTGGCTCTGGTCGTCATCCACAAACAGTTGCGGGTCGAGCGTAATCACATTGTGCACATATCGGTCGGGCACCATCACAGCGTCTTCCTTTCCGAGAATGTTGTGCCAAGGGCCAATCGGCGAATCGCTCTCGCCGATGCTGATGACGCAAGGTTCGCAGTAGAAGTAGCGGTACTTCCCGTTGGGCATCTGCACCACATCGGGTGCCCACACCACTTCTGTGGTCGGCCAGTTCATCACGATGTTCTTCCAGTTGACAAAGTCCTTGCTCACCCACACCTGTGCAGGGCCATAGCCGTTTCCCGTTCCGTCGGTGGTGGCATAGAGGTAGTAGGTGTCGCCAAACTTACGGATGGTAGGGTCGGCGAAGTAGCCAGGAATGAAGGGGTTGGCATTTCTCGGTGCATTCCAGGCAGTGCCCATGACAGGCGATGGTGTGTACTCTCTCGGCCGCTGCTGTGCCAGAGTCATCTCTGTGGCCGAAACCATCAGCAGGAGCGGTAAAACAATTCTTTTCATTTTCAGTTTCATATCATGCTAAATCTAAACAAATTCTTCTGTGTTGTTGGCCCTCTGAAGGCAGCGTCGTAGCCTCAATTGTGTTTTCTCCGTTAGCATAATTACGTTTTCTCCGTTAGCGTAATTACGTTTACGTCGTTGGCATAATTACGTCAGTGACGTTGCCGTTTGGGCATTCCCGTCTGTTCTGTTTTTTTGATAGTGTCGTTGCTTCCGACGACTCAACGGAGTATGCCTTTCCGATTGAGTGCCTGTGTGTATTTGGCGGCATTGTGCAGATGCTCTCCGTAAGAGATGGCAAAGTTGTGAGTGCCAGAAAAGTCTTCCTTGGCACACATGTAGATGTAGTCGTTCTTGTCATGGTTGAGTACGGCATCGATGCCGGCAATGCTCGGTACCCGGATGGGGCCGGGGGGCAATCCAAGGTTGCGGTAGGTGTTGTAGGGCGATTCTACCTTCAGATGCTCGTGCAGCACACGGCGTATGGAGAAGTCACCCACGGCATAGATGACAGTCGGGTCGCTTTGCAAAGCCATCTGCTTGCGCATGCGGTTCATGTAGAGGGCTGCAATCGTGGGCTTCTCTGCATCGTTGGCCGTTTCGCTATCCACAATAGAGGCCAGCGTGATGACCTTTTCCTTCGTCATCTCCTCGCCGGCATACTGGCTCACCTCCTTCAGTTTGCCCAGCCGCTTCTCGTTCCAGAACCGTTCGTTCTCCTTCAGCATGCGCTCCATCAGCCGCTCCACGCTCATGTCCCAATACACCTCGTAGGTGTTCGGGACGAACAACCCCGGCAGCGACTCGCGAGTATAGCCCATTTTCTTGATTTTATGGTCGTTGTTCAGGTATTGCGCAATCTTGGCCGAATCGACCATCAACTGTGCGCCCAGTCGGCCCGCCATCATGTTGAGGGTGCGCACCGACGGCACCACCAGGTTGATGGGCTTCTCGTTGTGGTTGCGTATGTTTCGAATCAATCTCAGCATGGTCATATCAGCATCCACCTCATACCGCCCCGTCTGGATACGGTCTTTCAGGTTCAGCAATCCTGCATAGAGGTGAAATGCCCGCATGCTTTCGGGCTTAGTTTGCAGTTCCACTTTGTGGGCGATGGAGTCCACGTTGTCGTCATCGTCAATGTAGAGGTAGGTGGGTTCAGCCAGATGGAATCCACTCTTGTAAATCCACCACATGCCTCCGGCAGCAGCCACAAGCATGATGCACAGCAACACCCAAACCCATGTGTTTGTTTTCTTCTTAGACATATTTTCTTGATTTAATCTATCTATTCAGCAAAAACTTTTATTTCTTCAATTCTTAGCAGTAAAAATGCCGATTTTCTTCGTTCTCCGAATGAAATATCATGGCAAAGATAAGAATTATCTCCCAAACATTCTTCGTGAATGGCAAAAGTTTTTTAACTTTACACCAAATTTCACACATTTATATTATAAAGCAATGGAAAATTTCAAGGATTTGGTGCAAAAGCGCCGCAGTGTCCGCAAGTTTACCGAACAGGAAATCACTCCCGAGGACCTTCAGACAATTCTTCGTGCCGCATTGATGGCTCCCACCAGCAAAGGCACTCGTGCCTGGCATTTTGTGGTGGTCGATGACCCTGTTCTTCTGGAGAAAATATCGCTCTGCCGACCTCTGGGCAGCCAGTTCATCGCTGGTGCCAAAGTGGCTATCGTGGTGTTGGGTGACCGCGAGGTGACCGATGCCTGGTGCGAGGATGCCTCTATAGCCGCCGTCACCATGCAGTATCAGGCAGCCGATCTGGGTTTGGGCTCGTGCTGGTGTCAGGTGCGCAACCGCTTCATGGAGAACGGCGAACCCTCCGACAATGTGCTCCGTTTCCTCCTTCGCTATCCCGAGAACCTCACTGCCGAATGTGTCATCGGCATCGGCTATCCAGCCATTGAGCGCAAGCCGCAGGACGAAGACAAACTGAAGTGGGAGAACGTGCATGTGGGACCATTCCCGGAGGAAGAGTGAATCACTTATGAAGATTGTATTGATAGGGGCGGGTAATCTGGCCACCAATTTGGGCAAAGCACTCCATCGTGCCCATCACGAAATAGTGCAGGTCTATAGCCGCACGGAGGCTTCGGCATCCGCTTTGGCAGAGACGTTGGCATGCCCTCACACCACCCGTTTGACTGATGTGGTGCGTAGTGCCGATGTCTTCATCATTTCGGTGAAAGACACGGCCTTGCCATCGGTCGCAGCAGCGTTGCATGAGGGTAGGGAAGGCCAGTTCTTTGTCCACACAGCGGGCAGCATGCCTCTCGCTGTCTTGCCTTCAGCACGTTGCGGAGTCTTTTATCCCATGCAGACATTCTCTAAGAATAAGGAGGTGGATTTCAGTGTGATACCCTGTTTTGTCGAAGCGTCGAACGAGGAAGACGAGGCGACACTTCGCTCGCTGGGAAAGACCCTTTCCGACTCTGTCTATACGCTGGACAGCGAGAACCGCAAGTACCTCCATCTCTCCGCCGTCTTCTGTTGCAACTTTGCCAACCATTGCTATGCTCTCGGTGCCCAGTTGCTCCAAGCGCATGGCGGTATCCCCTTCAGCGTCATGCTTCCTCTCATCGGTGAGACGGCTCACAAACTCTACTCGATGACTCCAGTCGAAGCCCAGACAGGCCCCGCTGTGCGTTGGGACGAGAATGTGATGGAGAAGCAACGGCAACTTCTGGCCGCCATGCCTCACCTCCAGCAAATCTATGAGTTGATGAGCCAGAGCATACATGAATTGGCTGTGGAGGGGGAGACTTCTGGTTTTTCGAGCCAGTTTAGTTCTTCTAGTTCTTCTAGTCCTTCTAGCCCTTCTAGCCAATCTAACCCTTCTGGTTAATCTAGGTTCTCTAGTCAAAAAAACATAAAAAACTCTCATGATTAACTACGATTTAGCCAAGATACGTGCTGTCTTCTTCGACGTGGATGGTGTTCTCTCTTGCGAGACCATCCCTCAGCACCCCAACGGCGACCCCATGCGCACCGTCAACATCAAAGACGGCTATGCCATGCAGCATGCCGTGAAGTGTGGACTCATCCTGGCCATCATCACAGGCGGACGCACTGAAGCCGTGCGCATCCGCTACGAAAGCCTTGGCCTCAAGGACGTCATCCTCGGTGCTGCCGTCAAAATCAGCACTTACGAAGAACTGAAAAAGAAATATCAACTTCAGGATGAGGAGATTGCCTACGTAGGCGACGACATCCCCGACTATGAGGTGCTGCAGCGGTGCGGCCTGCCATGCTGCCCAGCCGATGCTGCCCCCGAAATAAAAGACGTGTGCATCTACATCTCCCACAAGAACGGAGGACAGGGGTGCGCACGTGACATTCTCGAACAAATACTCAAAGCACAAAACCTATGGATGCACAACAGCACGGCCTTCGGCTGGTAGAAGGCTATCGGGTGGTGTTGGCCAGCAACTCACCTCGCCGCAAGGAACTGTTGGCCGGGTTAGGAATCGACTTCACCGTCCGCACCCTCAGCGACATTGATGAGAACTATCCCGACACCCTGCGAGGCGAGGAGATTCCCATCTACATTTCGGGCAAAAAAGCAGAAGCCTACAAAAAGACAATGGCCGACGATGAACTCATCATCACCGCCGACACCATCGTGTATGACAACCATCAAGTGTTGGGCAAGCCGCACAGCCGCGAAGAGGCCATCCAGATGCTGCGCGAACTCTCTGGCCATGCCCACGAAGTCATCACGGGCGTGACCATCGTCACCAAGCAAAAGACCATCCAGTTTGCCTCTACCTCAAAAGTGTTTTTCGCTTCCTTAACTGACGAAGAAATAACGTATTACGTCAATACATATCAACCATTCGACAAAGCAGGCTCCTACGGCATTCAGGAGTGGATAGGCTTCGTGGCCGTCACTCGCATCGAAGGCTCCTACTTCAACGTGATGGGCCTCCCCATCCAGCGGCTCTACACCGAACTCAAAAATTTCTGATTCCTAACTCCTAACTCCTCACTAACATGGAAACTTACAAACACGAACTCGACGACATCGACCTCCAAATACTCCGCATCCTGCAAGACAACAGCCGCCTGACCACCAAAGAACTGGCGCTGAAGATACACCTCTCCGTCACACCCACCTACGAGCGTCAGCGTCGCTTGGAACGGCTTGGCTACATCAAGGGCTATGTGGCGGTGCTCGATGCCAACAAGTTGGAACGTGGATTCATGGTCTTCTGCAGCGTGTCGATGAAACAAATCAACAAGCAGATAGCCAACGACTTCCAAGAAGTGGTGGCCACATGGCCCGAAGTGACCGAATGCTACAACATCTCGGGCGATGGCGACTACCTGCTCAAGGTGTGTGTGAGCAGCATGCAGCGCTATCAGCAGTTCATCCTCGACAAGTTGGGCGATTTCCCCTACATCTCAAAAGTCAGTTCCTGTTTTGTCATGGACACGCTCAAACTCACCTACGGCTTCACGGTTTAAGCGTCTGAAAATTCAGCACCTCCTTGGTCTCATCATAGCCAAGGCAGATGGTGAAAGCCCCGTAGGCATAGGGCGCGATGTCATATTCGTTATAGAGAAACTCGATGCTGTCCTCGCGCAGCGCGAAATTATTGCTGATGAACATGTCCGTCATCTCCAGAATGCCCTTCTGGCGCAGTTCGTCCATCGTCCGCACCTGCTGGTCTTTCATCAGTTTGCGCAACAGCAAGTCCTTCAGCAGGTTCTGCTTCGTGATGGGGCAAATGTCGTCCAGCACAATCATCCTGCCCGTGCTGGTGTCGAACCGCAGGATGGTGGTCACCGTGCACGGATGCGCCCCGCCATTGAACACCTCCTCCTCCAGCCGATAGTTGACGACCTGCTTCTTCCCATATTCGGCACGTCCCGTCAGATGGTCGTAGTAGATGTCGGCCACCTCATCGCTGCGAAACTCCCCCTTCACGTCTTCTATATATTGCGCCACCGCCTCGTCGGCAGTCAGTTCGCTCGACTGATGCAGCAGAATCTCAATCAGTTGGCCGTTGATGAGTTTGCAAACCCGCTCGTTCACCTCTTGGTCTTGTCTCATGAACTGCATGTCCACCTTCACATCCATCTCGCGCTTTGCCCCCTCATGCAGCGAGGCAAACTCATCCTGCAGCGTGTCTTTCTCGGCTTCTTCCTCGTCAGCGTCCTCCATCGGAGTCTCGTTCAGCCGCTCCTGTTTCTCCACGCGATAGAACTCAATGCCATTCCATTGAGAGTCAGAAATGCAAGCCGTCAGAAAAAAGGTGGAAAGTGCTCCTAAAAACAAAAATATGTCATGTAACGTGTCTCTTTTCATCGTTCTTTGTCCAAAATCGGGTGCAAAGGTACAAAAAAACTCCTGACTCCTCACGTCTAACTCCCAACTTTTTTCTACCTTTGCCGCGAAAAAAGTAAAAAGGATGATTTAGGAAACAATCATGCAACGCAGAAATTCATACAGTGACCTTGGCCTGACAGTCGCTCTGAGCGTCTTTGTCTGCATCCTCGTCAAGTGTCTGCTTTTCGGGTTCACGTGGGTTGGCATCGTCTGGCTTCTGCTGGCGTGTGCCTACTTCTACCTGTCGTGGCGCTATCCCTCCGGCGGCAAGGTGGTGCGGCATGCCACCACGGCGTTCCTCGCCCTTTCGGCCATCGCCATAGCCGGAGTGGTGCTATTCGACAAAAACACACGCCCCGTCATGCATGCCTTCGAAGGCACGGGCGACACCATCAAGGATGCCGAGGTGGTGGAGGAAGAACCCATCGCCCCCATCTATGTGCCACAGCCCGAAGACACCGTGCAGGAAGACACCCTCCCGATGGAAGAGACTGCCGCCTTCGACTCATTGATAAACGAGAAAATTAACACAACAACAAACATCGATACCACAAAAATCGAGCAATAAAACAAGTCTGTTATGTCATTAGTGAAATGTCCCGAATGTGGCCACGAAGTAAGCACACTGGCCACCTCATGCCCCCACTGTGGATGCCCCCTCGGCAACCATGCCCCCTCTCAGCCGCAACCATCCGCTCAGCCAGAGAAAAAGCCTAATGGCCATGCCGTGGCCACCATCGTCGTCGTGTCCATCGTCATCCTGGCCCTGGGCGCCGCTGCCGCATGGCACATCTTCTTCCGTGGCAGCGACAATGCCGACGAACGTGCCGCCTACGACAACATCGTGCGCTATCAGAACGAAGGGCGCCTCGACTCGCTGGCCGAAGCCCTCAGCACCTACCTCGACACCTACAACCCCGATGCCCACCACTATTCGCAACTGAAGGCTCTGGGCGACCGCTTCTTTGCCGAGCGCACCGACTGGCAGGCCGCCGAAGGCTCGCTCACGCTGGCCTCCGTGCGCCACTTTCTCGATGTCCACCCCGACGGACTCTATCTCAAACAGGCTCAGACCAAACTCGACTCCCTCTCCTTTGTCGAGGCCAACCAAGCCGACACCCGCGAGGCATACGAACACTACCTGGCCCAGTTCCCGCAAGGCCGCTACACCGCCGATGCAAGGCAAAAGATGAATGAACTCGACAGTGCAGAACTCAGCCCCGAAGAGGAAACGGCCATCAACGGCACACTCGACGCACATTTCAACGCCCTGGCCGACAACAACCGCGCAGCCATCGAGACCACCCTCGCCCCCGTCATCAGTTCCTACATCGGCAAGGCCAATCCCGAACTGGAAGACATCTACGCCTACATGCAGCACATGCACTCCTCCTCGCGTATCCTCTTCTTCAGCGTCAAAAACCCCACCATCACCAAGGTGAAACTGCAGGGCCGCAGCATTTACAACGTGCAGTTCACCCTCGACGAGGAAACCTACTCATCCTCCTCCGTCCGTCATGCCCACCTCGACACCGAAGACGGTGTGGCCTCCAACGGCGATGGCGAAGCCGACGCTCCCAAGCCCGACAACGTGAAGCGCTTCTCCGGCACAGCCGTTCTAGACGAGAGCATGAAAATCACCTCCCTCGTGCTGCGCCAGTAATTTTTTTCGAACTCCCATAGCCGTACCCCTCGACTACACCGTGCCGTACCCCTCGGGTACGCCATGCCGTAGTCGAGGGGTACGCTTGTTTCACACCTCTTTCCCTCTCGTTTGCCCCTTCCTCTCCTCAATCTGTTAAAGTTTTCATTTCTTCCCCTCGTTTTTTTGAGAAAAAAGAAAAAAAGTGTTATCTTTGCACCGAAATGGGAAATTCATTCTTGCATGCAGTGGACGAGAACGCTCGCAATGGATTTAGAAAAAATGCTTTATAACAAATTTTATTACTAACTAATTATTATCAACTGATGAGAAAACTTTACACCTCTCTCTTGGCATTGGCTCTGATGCTGGTGTCAACGGTGGCAAGTGCATGGTCTTATGACATTCCGACAGCAAATGCCGTGCTGGAAGGCGAAGACTACAATCTTGTCCTTTCAAAAGATTATGATTTTGTAAACGGTAAGTTCAATGGTGAAGTTTTCGCCAATGCTGCAGGCGACAGGGTGTTTGGCGATGGCTGCTTTGTTCTGGCAGACGAGGCTGCATCGTTCAAATTGAACAGTTGGGTTTCCTATCAAGTAGTGGCACCAGCGCAGATGGATAACTTCTACATTCAGATAGGAACAACGGCTATCAATTTGCGCGCAGCAGCAGGCAAAGATGGTCTTCACAACTATGGTTCAGGTGCTCGCTACATTGCTATTGCCAATGTGAGGGCTGGTCAGGTTATTGTTTGTCAACATGGAGTTTCTGGATTGTTGGAAAGCGATAAAAATTATCAAACATGTAAAGATAACATCGCTCAACCAGCATCTGCATCTGTCATCTCTGGTGTGACAGCATGTGAATGGGAGGATATAACAGAAGACATCCATGTAGCACAAGAGGCATTAGAGGAAGGGTCTAAAGATAACTTCTCCTATTGGCGTGCTACGAGCGACGGATACTTTTTGGTTGAAATACAACGTTATATCGCCATTCAAGGTCTTCAGATTTGGAAAGGAGTCAATGAGGCCGAGTCTGTTACATTGCCATCAATGAGTGTGGTGAGTGTCAACGGAGGTTCTCGCACATACGCCATCAACTCAGGCATATCAACAGAGGAAAACGAGGTTTATACTTTCTACAACTTTGTAGATGAGAACGTGGATGACCCCGAAGCCCCGGTTGCTGTAGCCGACCCTATCTATTGGAAAGATACGGATGAGGTGGATTATTACACATACACCGACGAAGAGGAAGGCACAACGGTGAAATATACGGTGGAGCAATATGAAGCAGGGGAGTTGCCAGAGGGAGTGGAAAAAGAGGCTCTTGTTGCTGTGTATAAGCAAGTTCCAGATTTGGAGACAACCTTCCAAGGCTGGACAGAGGGTGACCCCATCGACCCTAACAATTATTATGGCGAAGGCAATTACTATGACCCCGAGGCTCCCATCGAGATTACACTCAATGATGGTAAGCCTGTTGAGTATGATGGAAGTGGTGATGTGTCGAAAGCAATTGTGACCATCAAATACATTTCCATTTCCACCACAGGTGTCGTTTCGGATATGGTGACTCAGAAACTGGAGATTGAAAACCTGACACTCAATGCCCCCACGCTGGAACTTGTGGGCTTTGACGGCACTGTGCGTCAGTACAGAATCGGATGGGTGAACAACAAGAAGACCGACAAGGATGCGTATGACATCAGTTGGACAGCCGATGACGACACTCGTGGCGAGGAAGGCGTGGCTGTGGGCAGCATCATCTCGTTCGAACACGAGGTGAAGGTGACTGTGAGTGCCGATGGCTACGAGGATGGTGTGCTGGAACAGGTTGCCGACATGGAAAATACAGACATCAAGCGCAAGTCTGCTGCCACCGACGGTGAGGGCAACGCACTCCACGACTGGGACTTCGTGAACATCACCGAGTATCAGAAGGCTCTCTTCATCCAAGACCCGACTAACATTCCCGAAGATTTGGTTGAGCAATACAGCAAGACAACGGGTGATGGCGAAGAGGCTGTGACCGAATACATGTCGAAGGATGAGTATGCTCAACGTTATGAGAACGAAGAGGAACTGGATGGGTGGAAACCTGTGGTGAAGCCGACTGGATGGCTTGCACGTGATGTAAACCTGCGCTCGAACCGAGCCGTCATTGAGGGCGGTGTAAACCAGAACTCTAATGGCTATGGTTATAGTGAAGACCTCAGCGGAATCTTCAAGACTGGACTAGATGTGGATTGTGCTCCCAATGCGAAGAATAACTCCACCATCATGATATACACAGACAAGGCTGATAAGGAGAAAGAAGGTGGATACAATGGTGATGGCATCACTCGTCTGGGTATCTACTTCATGGCAAGACCTACACTGACCTTCTCGCGCGAGGTGGCAAAGCCAGGCGAGATTGTTACCATCTACTATGGAACCGGTGGCTCGAACTATACGGATTATCGTGCACAAAAGGTTTACACTGTTCCCGCAGAAGACTTGCTCAAGGTGTCGGATCTCCCCAGTGCTGTTCACATCTTCTACATTGATGTCTATACCTACGAAGGCGTGGAGGATATAGAAGATGTTTACACGACTGCTATTGATGCGGTGGATGTTCAGCCCATCAAGAAATCTACTGCCATCTACAACCTTGCTGGCCAGCGTGTTGACAGCAACTACAAGGGCATCGTCATCAAGGATGGCAAGAAGGTGCTGGTGAAGTAAAACAGACAGTTCTTATGAAATAGTGGCGGCGGCATTCCTAAAATGCCACCGCCACTGCTTTTTGCGGAACTATTTTGTACTTTTTCCCGATTTCTTTTTGTCAAATGCATTTTTGTCAGTATCTTTGCCCCGATTTCTCAGTTACCATTGTGACGAAGAAACACTTAAAATGACAATTTTTACTACTTTTCATATCTACTATTATTAATAATGAACGTGATTTCTGTTTAAGACTCACGTTTTTAGTTACTAACTATTTAACTCATAATTTTTATGAAGAAAATCTTTACTCTTATGGCTATGGCACTGCTGACTTTCATGGGTGCCTATGCGCAAGATGGACAAGAGGAAACTCCTGCTGTCGTTTACACAAAGACTTTCTACTCTGTTTTGGCGGATGCCAAGTCTATTGTGGAAAGTGAACACTACACAATTGGACGAAGTGACTTGAAGGCTGCTATCGAAATAGCCGAAAAAGCCGTCACCGAAGGCCCTGGAGAAGAAAGTGATGACGTGCTTGATAACAGTTATCTGCGTGACCAACTGATTGAATTGCAGACAGCCATTGATGCATTCGTGTTTGCCAACCAGTATGCGGACGCAACAGAGAAAATTGCCAATCCCAGTTTCGACAAGGACAACAACAACGCTACGGCTATCACATCGTGGACAGTGAGCAACTTCAAGCAGAATCGCCGCAGTGTCAGTTACACCAGTACCCGTGTAAACAAGGATAACCTGAGATACACTCTTGCCAACTTTGTTGAACAATGGGCAGCAACTAGTGTCGGTCAATTGTCTGGTTCAGGAAAGATAGAGCAAGTAATCAGCAAATTGCCAGCGGGACACTATCGTCTGACAGCCGATATTTTGGTCGTCAATCAAAAGGATGCTGACGACAACGAAGAAGCAGTTGGTGTACAGTTGTATGCCAATGAGTCAGTCCGCGAGATTGGTTTGACGGATGTGAAGACTGGCACCAATGCCACTGCCTTCAGTGTTGACTTCGACATTGCAGAAGGTGAAGATGCTACCATCGGCCTCCGTTTTGACAACGTAAACTTTAACTGGATGGCATGGGATAACGTGACACTCTTCTTCATTGGAGATCCAGACATTTATAACAGCGTGGTGGATGCCGAAAAACTGGTGGCTGCCAAAGAAGCCCTGAATGCTTCGCTGACAGCAGCCCGCGAGGCTCTTGCACGTGAGGATGCTCCTCTCTATCACTCAGAATTGGAAACAGCCATTACCAATGCCGAGACTTCATTGGAAGAAGTGAGCACTTATGAGGAAGCCGAAACGGCCAAGAGTACTTTGGATGCAGAGATTACTGCATTTAACAACAACAACAAGCACTATACCAACCTGAAAACAGCGATTGGCAAAGCCGAAGAACTCGTTGCTTCGGGTGAACTGAAAGAAGGTACAGAGGACTACCAAACAGCCATCGGTACTGCCAAGGAGGCTTTGAGCACAGCCATTACATCTGCAACCGATGAAGCCGTTTCGCAACTGCAAGCCGCATTGACTGACTTGCAAACAGCAGAACTCGCTTATCGCATTGCTAATGCAAGTTATGCCAATCCTGCCAATGTTATCACGAATGGTGCCATGAACAATACTGATGGTTGGGATATTTTAGTGCCTGGAGCAAATCCCGGTCTTCACATCAACACTTCTGGTAATGTCACGAACTTTAGCAAGCCATTCATGGAGTGCTGGGTGAAAGACGCTAATTATGGCCAAGAGAACTATGCACGTCAGACCATCACGGCTCTGCCTAACGGTCTGGAACTGCCCAAGGGCTTATACGTGCTGCAGGCTGCGGCATTGGCTACCCGTCAGGATCAGGCAGACCTTGAAGTGTCTGGTGTGAAACTGAAACTTGCTGACGAGGAAGTGGCTGTACACACAGGAAATGGTGTAGGTGAAATCTACAGACTGGAATATGAAAAGACAACAGCCGGAGGTGAACTCACCATTGGTCTTTTCATTGATGAAAGCACTGATGCCAACTGGATTGCATGGGACGAAGTGCAACTGCAATATGTTGGCGATGCGGACAAATACTATGACGACTATGCCGCTGCTGTATTGGGCGAAAGTCTTGGCAAACTGAAAGAGGCTGTGGCAAAAGCCAAAGCCTTGATAGAAAGCGTTGACCCGAATGGCATTGATATAGAATACACGGATCTTGTCTATTTTGTAGAGTCTGCTCAAGAAATCATCGATAACCCCACCAGCAAGGAGGCCACTAAGGAAAACATTGAAGATATAATAAAAAATATCGAAACTGCTTATGCTGAATTCCGTACCAGTGGCGTATTGCCAAAAGATGGAAATTCATTTGACTTTACTTCCTTTATTGAAAATGCAGAATTTGACACGGCTGCAGGCGAGGAATGGGATTTGAATGGTGAATCAGACAAATTGCCTGACGGTACGGATTGTGCATATTGGTGGTTTGGTGGCAGCACAACTTTTGCTCTCACTCAAGACTTCAGCCAAACACTCTCCAATCTGCCAGCAGGTAATTACTTGCTCGATGTGAAAGCGGCCATCCGTGTGGACATGAACTACTCAACTGCTAACTATACCGCAGAGAACCTGCCTAACTACATGACTTCGTGCAAGGTATATGCCAATGAGGAAAGTGCTGACGTACATCCTTTCTTCTATGAAGACGAAGCCAAGGGCTTGACACTGGAAAGCATGTTGGCCATGACCAATGACTACGACTATCGCCACGGGAATGGTACGCTCATTGACTACATGCTGAAAGAGACCGACTATTTCCATAGTTATGTACCATTCAGCATTGAAGAAGGAGAGGACGTAACAGTGGGTTTCCACCTCGAACTGCCTGGTCGTTCAGGTCAGATGCCGTTCATCGACTATTTCCATCTTGCATTCTATGGAAAGCAGGATGTTGAAGAAGTGACAAGCATTGCTTCGCCTGAAATGAAAAATGTTGATGCTCCTAAAGGCATCTACAACCTTGCAGGCCAGCGTGTTGACAGCAACTACAAGGGCATCGTCATCAAGAATGGCAAGAAGGTGCTGGTGAAGTGACCACATTATTTATAATATAGTAAAAAAAGAGGCGGCGACATCGTTGGGGTGTCGTCGCCTTTGTTCATGGTGTGTGTGTGAAATTGGTGTGGTGCGCTTTACACTGCGTCTTCGCTGGGATCTACGTTCAGCCCTGTGCTGATGGGTGCTGTTTCGAGGTTCTCGGCTTTCTTGATGGAGTAGGAGCCGTCGGGGGCTACTTTGAGTTCGAGGGGATAGGCCATGCCGTCGGAGGTCTCGTCGGGGTCGCCAACGGTGATGATGAAGTAGAATGCGGAACGGTCTTCGTCGCGCTTGATGAAGTTGTAGTTCACCCCGACCATGGTGGAAGACTTCAAAAACTCTGCTGGCACTTGGTCTTTGAAGTTGCTCTTATAGAAAGTCTTGCTGAAGACGGTGGCGTTGTCTCTCTGGATGTTGATGCGTACACGGCTCTCATGGTATTCCAGCCCTTGAGGGTTGATGATGGTGGGCATGGAATCGACATGCTCGAACTGGCATTGGTAGTTGTAGAGTCGTCCGGCAATGGTGATGGTGTCACTGATGGTGTAGTCGCGCAGGGAGATGATACCTGTCTTGGGGTCGAGGTCTTCCACTTCGCGCTCTGTAGGGGCAGGCTTTTTCTCATTTGTACATGCCATTGCCATCAGTGCAAGCAGTGCTGTGGCTGCTGTCTTGATTGTTTTCATTGATAGGTAAGTTTTAGTGTTTCTGTTTGCAAAGGTAAGGAAAAAAATGCGTACCTTTGCAACCTAATTACTGAAAAAATGGGACTGTTGAAAAAAAATCCAAGGAATTGGCGTGTGAAGAGCGGACAACCCCTCACGGAGATGGACAAGAAGATTCTGTATTTTCAGAATAAGGGGTATCTCGTTCCCAAGCGCGAACTAATCAAAACACCTGAGCAAATAGAGGGCATCCGCAAAGCGGGTGTGCTCAACACGGCGGTGCTTGACCTTGTGGCGGAGAAGATTCATGAGGGCATGACAACGCTGGAGATTGACCAGTTGGTCTATGATTATACCACAAAGCATGGAGGCATTCCTGCACCGCTCAACTATGAGGGCTTCCCGAAGAGTTGCTGCACCAGCATCAACGAGGTGGTGTGTCATGGCATACCGTCGGAGGATGAGGTGCTGGAGGAGGGTGACATCATCAATGTGGATTGTACCACCATTCTGGATGGCTACTTTGCCGATGCCAGCCGCATGTTCATCATTGGACGCACCACTCCCGAGAGGGAACGGCTGGTGCAGGTGGCTAAGGAGTGCATGGAGATTGGTGCTGCGGCCTGCAAACCTTATACTTTTGTGGGCGACCAGGCGGCGGCTGTGACCAAACATGCCCACAAAAATGGCTACACCGTGGTGCGTGACCTCTGTGGTCATGGGGTGGGCAATGCCTTTCACGAAGACCCGGACATGGAGCACTATGGAAAGCGTGGTACGGGCATGCTGCTGGTGCCGGGCATGGTGTTCACCATCGAACCGATGATTAATGCTGGCGGATGGGAAGTTTTTGTCGATAGCGAGGATGACTGGACTGTGGTGACTGACGACTACAGTGACTCGGCTCAGTGGGAACATACCTATCTGATGACAGAAGAAGGTGTGGAGATTTTAGCATAAGAAGAAAATGGTTTATATACTTGCAATAGAAAGTTCGTGTGACGACACAAGTGCGGCAGTGCTGCGGGATGGCATCTTGCTGAGCAATGTGACCGCTTCGCAGGCTGTACACGAAGAGTATGGTGGGGTGGTGCCAGAGTTGGCATCGCGTGCCCACCAGCAGAACATCGTGCCGGTGGTGGATGCTGCCATCAAGCGGGCTGGCATCACGAAGGAAGACCTCAGTGCGGTGGCCTTCACCCGAGGTCCCGGTCTGATGGGCAGTCTTTTGGTGGGTGTGAGTTTTGCCAAAGGTCTGGCTCGGAGTTTGGGCATTCCGATGATTGATGTGAACCACTTGCAGGGACATGTGTTGGCACACTTCATCCGTGAGAGCAAGCCCACGCGCTTGGCGGATTCCCCATGCGGCGAGAAAGATGTAGAAGATGATGTACCCACGTTCCCGTATCTTTGTCTGCTTGTGAGCGGTGGCAACAGCCAAATCGTGAAGGTGAACTCCTATAAGGACATGGAGATTCTGGGACAAACCATCGATGATGCGGCAGGAGAGGCGATAGACAAATGTTCGAAGGTGATGGGCTTGGGTTATCCCGGTGGTCCCATCATCGATAGGTTGGCGCGTCAGGGCAACCCCGAAGCGTTCGAATTCTCTAAACCCGATATTGCTGGCTACGATTATAGTTTCTCGGGGTTGAAGACTTCGTTCCTCTATCATCTGAGAGATTGGCTGAAAGATGACCCCGATTTCATCGAGCATCATAAAGAGGATTTGGCTGCATCGCTGGAGAAGACGATTGTGGATATTCTGATGAAGAAACTGCGCAAGGCGGTGAAAGACACGGGCATACGTCAGGTGGCTGTGGCTGGTGGCGTGAGTGCAAACAACGGACTTCGCAATGCTTTCCGCGACCATGCCAAGCGTTACCACTGGAAAATCTTTATTCCGAAGTTTTCCTACACCACTGACAATGCGGCGATGATTGGCATCACTGGTTACTTCAAGTACCTTGACAAAGATTTTGCCTCCATCGACTTGCCTGCTTACGCAAGAATTTCTACCAGCCCAAGTGCTGGGTGACTTTCGCCGTTTGGACAAACTTAAAAGTGAAACATCATGAAAGAAGTGCGTTTTTTCTATGTGCCGGATGCTGCAAGCGTGAATGAACTTCCCGACGAGGAGGCTCTACATGCCGTTCGGGTGTTGCGCATGGAGATGGGCGACGAGATGATGCTGATGGATGGCGAGGGGGTGTTTTATCGAGCCATTGTGACCGAAGCAACAAAGAAGAGATGCCTCTATCGGATAGAAGAGACGTTGCCTCAAGAGCGGCAGTGGTTGCCACACCTGCATTTGGCCATGGCTCCAACCAAGAACATGGAACGCACGGAATGGTTGGTTGAGAAGGCTACAGAGATTGGCTTTGACGAACTCACTTTTCTGCGATGCCATTGGTCGGAAAGGACTGTTGTGAAGACTGAGCGAGTGGAAAAGATTCTGGTGTCGGCCATGAAGCAGAGCCATAAGGCATGGAAACCAACACTGAACGAGATGATTGATTTCAAGACTTTCTTGCGGCAGGTGCAGACGCACGAGAGAGAGCAGGGGAGGGCAATGCAGAAGTTTATTTGCCATTGTTATGAAGAGGAAGAACTGGACGAGAAGATATTGCTGAAAGATGCGATTAGACGGGGTGAGGATGTGTTGGTGCTGGTGGGGCCAGAAGGTGATTTCTCCATCGACGAAGTGAAGATGGCCCTTGCACAAGGCTTTCAGAGCGTGAGTCTTGGGCAGAGTAGATTACGCACCGAAACGGCTGCACTGGTGGCTGTGCATCTGATGAATTTGGCGAATCAATGAAAGTCGATTTTTTGAAACTAAAATATGATAGAAATATGAAAAAAATTTGTTGTATTATTTGTGTGGTGTTGGCTGTTGCCGCACTGTGTTCGTGTTCCAACACCGACTACCAGAAAGTCATTCCAGCCAATTCACCTTTGGTCGTGAAGATAGATGTGCGGTCTTTGGCCGAGAAGAGTGACTTCCAGAAGTCGAGCGTCATGCAGAAGATGGAGACAGGGCTTTCGGCTGTGGTGTCTGGCAAGGATATGGACAAAGTGAAAGAATACATGAGCGACCCGATGGAACTGGGCTTCGACCTGAGTGTGCCTGCTTATGCTTTTATGGTTGATGAGAAAACCTTCGGAATCACGATGAAAGTGGATGATGATACGGCTGTTTCCGACCTGTTGCAACTGCTCAATCGTCAGGGATTGAGTTCAAAACTTCAGGAGAAAGATGGGTTGATGTGTGGTACTCTGCTTGATGATTTCACCTACACCTACGATGGGAGAACCTTCCTTCTGCTTGCCGCGATGGAGAATGGTGGTGTCAACAAAGGGAAGTTGGCTCAGCAACTGATGGAACTCGATGAAAAAGAAGGGTTTGTTAGTACAGAGGGATTCAGTAGGCTTGACAACGAGAAAGCCGATGTCGCTGTGTATATGAAGCCTGAAGTGCTGTCGAAGAGTTGGATGAAGGATTTGAACATGGAGGGTCTGCTGCCTACAGCCATGCTGAAAGATATTGAGGTGCTGACCAGCCTGAACTTCGAGAATGGTGAGGCACGACTCTCAACCAAACGATATGCCAGAACACCAGAAGCGGAAAAAGTTTTCGATGAACTGAACGACAACATGAAGAAAATCACTGGTCGCTATCTTGACCAAGTGTCGGACGATGCTCTCATCTGGGTGGGAGCAGGCGTGAAGGGTAAATGGCTGCTCAGCAAAATCAAGGAGAACAAGGAACTGAACGGCTTGCTGTTTGCTGCCGAAAGAGCCGTAGATGCCGGGTTGATGCTTCAGGCTGTGGATGGCGATGTCTCGTTGGCGTTATCTCCCTCGAAGGCTGAAGAAAATGGTGTGGAGTATCTGTTGCAAGCCCAACTGGACAACTCCGACTTTCTGAACGATGTGGACGATTGGAAACAAAGCCATAAGGACTTTGGCATCGTGATGACTGAGAAAGATGAACATCAGTACCTGCTCACGTTGGAAGGCCAGAACTTCCAGTGGGGTGTACGCGAGAATGACCTCTATTGGGGTACTGTTGGGGCAGTGGAGCAAGAAGGGCTGTCCAAGGGAACGTCTTTGCAACCATTCAAAAAGCAGATAGAAAACAGCACATTATTTATTTATGTGGATTTGGCTGCATTGGCTGAAAAGAGTGGGGCGATGAGCAATGTGGGAACAATGTCGCAGATGATGGGATTCTTTTATAACCTCAAGTCTATCTGCTATCAGATGCTGTCAGCCAACGAAGATGTGATTATTGTTGAACAGAAAAGCAAGGACAAAAATTTCCTGAAACAAATACTGCAATGAATAAGATACAACTGCTTCACACTCTGCCAAATGTGTTCGAAGGTCGCATTGACATCGTGAGCGACATTTGGCAGCAGGATGTGACCTTTGAAAAAGGTGAACTCTATTTGGTGGAGGCTAATTCTGGTACGGGAAAGTCTTCGTTGTGCAGTTACATATATGGATATCGCCATGACTACCAAGGACAGATACTCTTCGATGGTGAAGACATCAGGAAGTATTCGGTGGCAAAGTGGACCAACGTCCGTCAGAAGCATTTTGCCTTGTTGTGGCAAGAACTGCGTATGTTTCCAGAATTGACAGCATGGGAGAATGTGGAGATTAAGAATAAACTGACTGGTTTTCAGAAGAGGAAGCAGATAGAAGAATGGTTTGATATGTTGGGAATTACTGATCGTCTGCATGCCAAAGTGGGACGTATGTCGTTCGGTCAGCAGCAGCGTGTCGCGCTCATCCGTGCCCTTTGTCAACCCTTCGATTTTCTTCTGGTCGATGAACCTATCAGCCATCTTGACGATTCCAATGCAGAAATTATGGGACGTATCATGACCACCGAAGCCAAACGGCAAGGAGCAGGCATCATCGCTACCAGCATAGGTAAACACATCGAGTTGGAATACGACCGTATTTTTAATCTCTAATAATTTTTGCTAAGTAAGTGAACGCTAAAAGATTGTCTTTTTTATCTTTTATTTCTTTGTTCAAAAACAAATCATTGTAAATTGTCTATTCAATGAAATTAGTTTGGAAACTTTTGCGTCAGCACATCAGCATACCGCAGTTTGTAGGCTTCTTCTTTGCCAATCTGGTCGGAGTGGTCATCATCCTGCTGGGTGTGCAGTTTTATCATGATTTTCAGGCACTTGATAGCGAGGATAGTTTTATGAAAGCCAGTTATCTTATTGTCAATAAGAAAATAAGTGCTTTCTCCACGCTGACGGGAGCACAGCAGACCTTCAGCGACTCAGATGTGGCTAACTTGCAGAAAGAAGACTTTGTAGAGCGCATAGGTGCTTTTACACCCAGTTCCTATAATGTTCGTGCGCGATTTGATGTGCAGGGTCTTGCCAACTTCTCCACCGAGATGTTCTTTGAGAGTGTTCCCGATGAGTTTGTCGATGTGTCCAGTGATGCCTGGAACTACCAGGAGGGTAGTACCCAGATACCAATCATCCTGCCCAAAAACTACCTCGACCTTTACAACTTCGGTTATGCTCAAGGAAAGGGACTACCCAAACTTAGCGAGGGTATTTTAGGTGCCATGAAACTGCAGGTGCAGATTGCCGGCAATGGTGAAGTGGGCAATTTCGATGGCCGCATCGTCGGATTCTCATCCCGTCTCAACACCATTCTTGTGCCTGAAAAGTTCATGCACTGGGCCAATCAACAGTATGCCAGCAACGAGAACACCAAAGAACCCACGCGGCTCATCATAGAGGTGAACAACCCTGCCGACGAGCGCATCACCACCTACCTGCAAGACCACGATTATGAGACGGATAAGGAAAAACTTGATGCCTCCAAAACCACCTTCATCTTACGTGTCATCGTCAGCATCGTCATGGTGGTGGGTATTGTCATCAGCATCCTTTCGTTCTACATTCTCATGCTCAGCGTTTTCCTGCTGGTGCAGAAAAACAGCACAAAACTCGAGAACCTGTTACTTATTGGCTATTCGCCTGCCAAGGTTTCTTTCCCCTATCAGGCACTGACGGTCGGGCTGAATGTCCTTGTACTCATCCTTGCGGTAGTCATCATGTGTGTGGTCAGAAACTATTATCTTGGCATGTTCGAGAACTTCTTCCCCGACCTTCAGGCACCAGGCATCATGTCTGCGTTGTGTGTTGGTTTGGTTCTGCTCCTCATTGTCAGTATCTTCAATATCATCGCCGTGCATCGCAAGGTGATGAGCATTTGGAAACGTAAAGATTGATACGATGGAAAGAATAACTCAACTATACAAGCAACTGACAGGCTATGCTCCCAAGAACATCACCCCCTTGGCCGGTGCAGGCAGCAATCGTCGCTACTATCGAGTTGGTGGAGAGGAGAGCCAGCCCCCAATTATCGCCGTCATCGGTACCCATCCTGAGGAGAACGAGGCCTTCATCTCATGGGATGGTTTCTTCGGGAAATGTGGACTTCCAGTGCCGGCACTCTTGGCTGTGTCGGCTGACAGAATGGTCTATTTGCAAGAAGACTGTGGCGACATATCCCTCTACAACTACATGGCGGCTGGACGCAATGCGGATGGAACCTACAATGCTGATGTCGTAGCCGTTCTGCGTCAGACTATTCAGTGTCTTCCGCAGTTTCAGTTCTCAACGGTAGGTAACAACAAGGCCGACGAAGCATTTTCTCATTGCTATCCCCAGCAGGAGATGGATAGAACCAACGTCATGTTTGACCTTAACTACTTCAAGTACTGCTTTCTCAAATTACGTGGCATCGAGTTCAATGAGTTCAAACTCCAGCAAGACTTTGAACGTTTGACTGATGACCTTTTGATTGAACAGGATAACACCTTCCTTTATCGCGACTTCCAGTCACGTAACGTCATGCTGAAAGAGGGGAAACCTTATTTCATCGATTTCCAAGGTGGTCGCCGTGGCCCTATCTTCTACGATGTGGCTTCCTTCCTGTGGCAATCATCAGCCAAGTTCTCCGATACTTTGCGCGACCAGTTGATTGACGAATACTTGAAAGCCTTGCAGCCTTTCAGACCTTTGTCAAAAGCCGACTTTCTGCCCCAACTTCACCTCTTTGTCCTCTTTCGTATTCTCCAAGTGTTAGGTGCTTATGGCTATCGGGGACTTTGGGAGAAAAAAGAATACTTCATCAACAGCATTCCTCTTGCTATCGCCAATCTGTCCAAGGAAGTGGCATTGGGCACTTGCGATTCTTATCCATACTTGAAAGACATCGCCCTCAGTCTCATTGCTCAAAATGAGAAGGATGAGCAGAGTAGGGCAGTAGCAGCCGCTAAACGTGCTAAAGTGGAAGCCTATCTCCAAAACGACCAGACTTACATCCTGCATGATTCCTTCCCCGTCATTGGTGGAGTTAGGGAGAGTCAGGGAGGAAGGCTTATTGTTCGTATTTTCTCCTTCTCTTTCAAACGTGGCATTCCTGCCGACGAGTCAGGTAACGGAGGAGGCTATGTCTTTGACTGCCGTAGCACCCACAACCCTGGTCGTTATGCCGAATACAAACCTCTCACGGGCCTTGACCAGCCAGTCATCGACTTCCTTGAAGCAGACGGCGAAATCCTAACATTTCTCGATAGCATCTACAAACTCGTCGATTTCCACGTGGCCCGTTTCATCGAACGTGGTTTTACCAACCTCCAGATTTCTTTCGGCTGCACTGGTGGTCGCCACCGTTCCGTCTATTCGGCTCAGCATGTGGCAGAACACATCCATGAGAAGTTTGGAGTGGAGGTGCACATCTGCCATCGCGAACAAGGCATCACTCAACTCTTAACTCCCAACTCTTAACTCTTAACACTCAACTCCATGAACGCCCTCATTTTCGCTGCCGGACTTGGCACACGTCTCAAACCTCTCACCGACACTATGCCCAAAGCAATGGTGCCTGTCTGTGGAAAGCCCCTCGTGCAAATCCTTATCGAGCGGCTCAAATCTATTGGTGTTGACCACATCGTCATCAATGTCCATCATTTTGCAGGGCAAATCATCGACTTTGTCCAAGCCAACCATCATTTCGGCATCGACATTCAGTTCAGCGATGAGACAGACATGCTTTTGGAGACAGGTGGAGGACTGAAGAAAGCCGCCCGCCTCTTCCCCGATGACACTCCCATTCTCGTTCATAACGTTGATATTCTGTCCAATGCAGACCTTCTCTCCCTTTACAACGAAGGACTCACTACCGATGCAACGACCCTCCTTGTGTCTGACCGTAAGACCCAACGTTACCTTCTCTTCGACGATGCAGAAAACCGTCTTGTAGGATGGACCAACAAAGCCACAGGAGAAATCCGCTCTCCTTATCCCGACATTAAAGAACGCCCGGTGCATGGTTTGGCCTTTGCTGGCATCCAAGTCTTCCAACCTTCACTCCTTCCGCTCATGGATTCTTGGCAAGGTAAATTCTCTATCATTGATTTTTACCTCTCCATCTGTCACAAAGAACCCATCCGTTGCCACTTCGATCCCCAACTCCATTTGCTCGATGTGGGCAAACTCGACACCATCGCCAAAGCCGAAGAATTTTTGCAATAGAAGAAAGAGAAAAGGCTTTGTGGCCGATAATTTATTGCGGCAACAACTTTTTTTCAGGTGGCGCGCCTTGATGTCAAGATTTTTATGTACATTTGCACTTTCTAATCGCAATTACACATATTTATATTATATGCAGAAAATTATCATTTTGGACTTTGGTTCGCAAACCACTCAACTCATCGGTCGCCGTGTGCGCGAGTTGAACACGTTTTGCGAAATTATGCCTTACAACAAGTTTCCGCAGAACGACCCCGATGTGATTGGCGTGATTCTCTCAGGCTCGCCCTATAGCGTGTATGAGGAACGTGCCTTCAAACTCGACTTTTCACAGATTCGTGGCAAGTATCCCATCCTTGGCATCTGCTATGGTGCCCAGTTGATGGCACACACATTTGGTGGCAAGGTGGAACCAGAAGGCACACGCGAATATGGCCGTGCCAATCTCGAATGGATGGAGGAAGGCAATCCGCTCCTGAAGGGTTTTGCGGAGCAGAGTCAAGTGTGGATGTCGCATGGCGACACCATCACCCGTCTGCCCGAAGGCTTCCGTTGCATCGCTTCGACCGCTACGGTCAAGTATGCTGCCTATGCAGCCAACAATGAGCAGATTTGGGGTGTGCAGTATCATCCCGAAGTGTTCCACAGCATCGACGGCACACAACTCCTCAAGAACTTTGTAGTGGATATTTGTGGCGGAAAGCAAGATTGGTCACCAGCCTCTTTCGTTGACCAAACGGTGGCAGAACTCCGTCAGCAGGTGGGACACGACAAGGTCATCCTCGGCCTTTCCGGCGGCGTCGATTCTTCAGTAGCAGCCGTGTTGCTCAACCGTGCCATCGGCCAGAACCTCACCTGCATCTTCGTCAACAATGGCCTGCTGCGCAAGAATGAGTTCACCGATGTGTTACGTGATTACGAGTGCTTGGGCCTCAATGTTGTAGGTGTAGATGCATCCGAAAAATTCTATCGTGAACTGGCTGGAGTGAGCGAACCCGAACGGAAACGCAAAATTATTGGTGCAGGATTTATTGACGTGTTTGAGGCCGAAGCCAAAAAGATAGAAGGAGCCAAGTGGCTGGCACAAGGTACCATCTATCCCGATCGCATTGAGTCGCTCAACATCACCGGAAAAGTCATCAAGAGCCACCACAATGTGGGAGGTCTGCCCGAAAAGATGGGTTTGAAACTTTGCGAACCCCTCAAGTGGCTCTTCAAGGACGAAGTGCGGCGTGTGGGTCGCCAACTCCAGATGCCCGAACACCTCATCACCCGTCATCCCTTCCCTGGCCCTGGGTTGGCCGTCCGCATCTTGGGCGACATCACTCCCGAGAAGGTGCGTGTGTTGCAGGAAGCAGATGACATCTTCATTCGTGGCTTGCGCAATTGGAAGGTGAAACTCTCTGGTGAAGAAGCCCGAAAGGTTTTGGCCGCTGGAGTGCCTGCCGACATGAAAGATGGAGAGATAGAAGTGTCGCTCTATGACCAGATATGGCAGGCTGGTGCCATCCTCCTCTCCGACGTGAAGTCGGTCGGAGTAATGGGTGACGAGCGCACCTACGAGAACCCCGTAGCCCTCCGTGCCGTCACCTCTTCCGATGCCATGACGGCTGACTGGGCCAAACTCCCTTACGAGTTCCTGGCCGAAGTCAGCAACCAAATCATCCGCAACGTGCGTGGCATCAACCGCGTTTGCTATGACGTGTCCTCCAAACCGCCAGCAACGATTGAGTGGGAATAATCCCACTAAGGTTTTTTTATTATACAAACACGAATCTCACAAATCTGCACGAATGAAAGTCTTTTAACAACGTTCATTCGTGCAGATTTGTGAGATTCGTGTTTGTATTTTCGGAGGAATAGAACTAGCATGTTCCTTCCACCGCATAGAGGCTATTCCACAATCTTCCAGTCGCCGATGCGACGGGTGGAAGTGGAGAAGTTGATGCCAATCTTGAAGAGGTGGCGGGCATCATCAGCAAAGGGCTTGGCATAGCCTTTTGCCTCTATCTGTGCCAAAGCCTCATCGGCACTCTTGTCAAGTTTCAATTCCAATATATAGATGTATTGAGAAGTCTGCATGAGAATGTCCATGCGACCGTCGGTGGTGTGGCGTTCCACCTCCACGTAGAAACCCATCAGACGGAAGAACACATAGAGCGTGTTCTGGAAATACAGTTCCATGTTGCCCATCACCTGATAGTCGCCGTTGGCAAAGAAGTTCTCCAGACGGCGCATGAAGTCCTCGGCCTTGCCCTTCTCAATGTCCTTCACGAATCTGGCGATGGAGAACGTTCCCTTGTCTTGTACTTTCGGCGTGTAGAAGGGATAGAGGTACTTGATGAAACCCTGCTCCACCTCGCGGTTGGGAAAGCCCAACTGGTATTCGTCAAACCGGCTGTCATAACTCTTCAGCGTGAGGTAGCCGCTCTGGTAGAGCAGCGGCAAGGGGTTCTCGTCCATGATGTCGATGCTGTTGAGCGTGTCGGTGGAGAGTTCCTCGGTG